>ERZ761607.62-NODE-62-length-265313-cov-19.390974_pt1 | contig 265313 bp, 260 predicted proteins | sample MGYA00511164_ERZ761607 | MGnify/ENA primary metagenome ERZ761607 (study PRJEB28899, sample SAMN02445080) | bioreactor sludge metagenome | biome: EBPR sludge | place: Australia: Brisbane, Thorneside Wastewater Treatment Plant | collected 2011-06-22 ... | reverse complement strand
TCAGGTTTCAGGTTTCAGGTTTCAGGTTTCAGGTTTCAGGTTTCAGGTTTCAGGTCGGAAGCGGAATTCAGAGTCGTTCTTACAAAATGAGATGAAGCCGACCAGTGCTGACGTATAATTGATGGAAATCCGCTGGCAGAGAAAGGGATAAACTATGGCTGACAAAAAGAAGACCAAAAAAGAGGAAGAGTTCTCCGAGGAAACAATCAAACATTTGGAATTCATTCAGGGCGGCATCAACCGCTTTGCATCCAATTCCTTCCAAATGAAGGGTTGGATGCTCACCATCGTCTCTGCCCTGTTGGGCTTTTATGCCAACTCTAATAACACTAGATTTGCGCTGGTTGCCGTTGTGCCTGTAGTGATCTTTTGGGTCTTGGATTCTTATTACCTGCAACTGGAACGGCAATTCCGCGGGATTTACAATGATGTGACCGGTCTTTCCAAAGATGTAAAACCCGTGCGACCTTTTGAAATGCCCATTCAAAACTACACCGAAGGGAAATATTCTTTTTTGGATGTTTTTCTTTCAAAGTGGATGATGCTTCTGTATTTCCCAGTGATCCTGCTTTTGCTGGGAATATACTTTTTTTCTTAAACCCTTCACTGGTCACAGAATCAAACAGGCAGGCTCACCACCTGCCTGTTTGATTCTGTCTTGCTTTATACGATCTTCCTTGCCTGCTCCACGACCTCGACGACTTCGGGCAGATCCATGCCGAGGGCGCGGAGTTTCTCCACGGTGGGAATGCTGTTCTTGTCCCAGCCGCGGCGCTCGTAGACGGCGTCCATCAACAGTTCGTATTGCGCTTCACGATACGTGCGGAGTTGCGCCATCTTCTCTTCGGTGGATAGCTTCGCCGGGTCAATGCCGACGAGACGCTTGAGCTGTTCATCGTAGCGCTCCTGGCGTGACTCATATTCGACCTTTGTCACCGGTCCCATCGCGCGGTAGGGCGGATAATCATGCTGACGTCCCACACGCCCCATGCGCAGCGCAAAAACCTTCTGGAAGTTGTACACGCGTTCCGATTGAGCCAGTAAGTCATCAGATCGGGTCGGTTTGCCGGTCACACCCTGATGGATCCATGTGTAGTTCTCAACATGCTCCTCCACTTTGGCGGGTTCCTTGGTCTGCTTGTTGTTCGCGGGGGAAATATCGTTCCACGGAAGTTTGCACAACCCATGCAGGCTGAACCACGTCCGCCACATGGGGAAGTAGTGCAGCGCTTCGGCTTTATCCTGAAAACTGGGCAGCAGGTTATGGACTTGATCCATGAAGATAAGCCAGGCTTCATCGTGCTGCGGACCTTTGGTGGCGAGTCCGTAGCCGCCCTGCTGGGCAAGCGATTCCTTGGTCAGGTATTCAGAAATTTCCATCCCCTTGATCTCCATGCCGATGTCGTGCATGAAGGCCGGGTCACCGCCGAATTCGCGCGCGAAGTATTCCTTCATGTAGCGCACGCCCTGACCCACGACCACGCCAAAGCCTTCACCTCGCGCCATTTGGTGAATTAACTCAAGCGCTGCCACGCCGTTGCCAAAGTTCAACTCCAGACCGCCGGTATGTTCCTTCGTAAGGATACCTTCTTCGTAACATTCCATCGCAAAGGCGATACAGTTCGCCACGGAGATCGTGTCGATGCCGTAGGTATCGCAGTAGAAGTTGAGTTCGAGCACTTTCTGCGCATCGAAGTTCCCGATGTTCGAGCCGAGACCGGCGGCGTTCTCGTATTCAGGACCATCTACCAGAACACAGGTCCCGGCATACGGTCCGGTTTGAATCGGGAAGTGATCCACGCCATGCGAGCAGGACATGGTGCATCCCAGCCAGCATCCATCCGGCAAGCCTTGTGTGAATTTTTCCTTCCACACTTTCGAATCGATCTTGTGCGTTTCGGGATGCGAACCAAAACGGAAATTGTGAGTCGGCAAAAGGTCAAAGTGATCCATCACATCCACAATGTTCGCTGTGCCGATCTTGCGCATCTGATTCTGCGAATCGTCGAGGTCTGTGATCTCTTTGTTGATGCGCTGACCTGCCTTGCGGATGAGCGGCATATCTGCCACGCCGTTCTTATCGCCGCCCATATCGGTGAAGCGGCAGACGATGGCGGCAATATGCTTATCACGGAAGACGCGCCCCGCACCGCCACGCCCAGCCTGTTTGAAGCGCGCTTCTTTCCGGCGGACGTCGTACCAGGTGGAATTGATCGCAGCAATGCGTGTGTGCTCCGCGGCTTGACCAGCAGCCAAAACCGAAACTCCCCGTTTCCCCTTTTCGTCGCCGCCAAACTTTGCCGTGAGGAGGTTGCCGATGAGATGAGAATCTTCTGCTTCGTACGAATACGGCTCGATCGTGACCTTGCCATTATCACCGTCGATAAAAATGATCACATCCTGAGCCGCTTTGCCCTGAATTTCGAGCGCATCGAAGCCGGAGAATTTAAGGAACGGCGCAAAATACCCGCCGACATTGCTATCAATGACGTTACCGGTCAACGGACTAAGCGTAACGACGGTTGATTTCCCGCTGCCCGGGTAGGCAGTGATTCCGCAAATCGGTCCATTGGCGATGACCAACTCATTTTGCGGATCGTCCCATGTGGTTTCAGACGTGACCGCATCCCACAATAATTTAAGCGCAAATCCGCGCCCGCCGGTGAACAGGTCTTTCATCTGTTGTGTGACCGGTTTTTCCAAGATGCGGTTATCTTCCAAATTGATGTAAAGCGTTCGGTTGGCATAGCCGCGTTCGACGGCACGCAGTTCGTATGAATATTCCCCCAGTAAAGTCGATTCTGCCGGTTGTGCAGACAGGGTCATGGACATTTCTCCTTTTTCATGGATCGCGCAGAAAGCGCTGTACCCATTATGACAAAAGGGACAAAAAATGCCTACTGATTATCTTCCCGTTTTGAGCATGTCAGGAGGAACCTCGTTTTGAAGTCGGGTGATATACATAATGCCCACGGTCACAAATTGCGATATCCCTCTTCTCGAAAAAGCGAAATTTGTGACCGCGCTGGGTATAATCACACAAAGTTCGCCGTAATTCCCTGATAAACCCGGAGTGCATTACGAATGGCTGAATCGCTTCTCCCCTTCTTTCAACCCAAAGGCGTTGTCGTGGTCGGCGCATCCACCTCGCCCGAAAAACTCGGCTATGGCGTGGCGCGTAATCTCATCCAAAGCGGATACGCCGGTGCGATTCATCTCGTGGCGCAAAAAAGCGGCGAACTGTTCGGCAAAACGATTCACACCAGCCTAAAAGATATCCCAGACCCGGTTGACCTCGCGATCCTTATCGTCCCGACCCAATCCACGCCGCAAGTCATCGAAGACTGCGGTCAACGCGGCATCAAAGCGGCGGTCATCGTCTCGGCGGGCTTTCGCGAAGTCGGCGAAGAAGGCGCGGCATTGGAAAAACAATGCTTAGAGGTCGCGCAAAAACACGGCGTGCGGCTGCTCGGTCCCAACTGCATCGGCACCATTGACACGCACTTCCCACTCGACACAACTTTTTTACAACCGCCCATGCCTACACAGGGCGGTGTCGGCTTCATCTCACACTCCGGCGCATTCGCCGCCGCCATCGTGGATTGGGCGCGCGGTCAGGGCTTTGGCTTTTCGCGCATCGTCAGCCTCGGCAATCAAGCCGATGTCAACGAAACCGATATGCTGCCCATGTTCGCAGGTGACATCTCGACGAAAGTCATTGTGATGTACATGGAAAGCATTTCAGACGGCAGGCGCTTCGTCCGCACCGCAAGCGAGGTGACACGTCACAAGCCGGTCATTGCGCTGAAAGTCGGTCGCTTCGAAGCCGGACAAAAAGCCGCCGCCTCGCACACCGGAGCCTTAGCCGCCTCCGACACCGCCTTCGATGCCGCCTTCGAGAAATCAGGCGTACTTCGCGCCGAAACCGCCGAGCAAATGTTCGATTGGGCGCGGGCGTTGGAAAATTGCCCATTGCCCAAGGGAAACAAAATCGGGATTCTCACCAACGCAGGCGGACCCGGCGTCATCGCCGCCGATTCTCTCGAGCATCACGGTATGGTGCTTACCCGTTTAGCGGACACAACACTGGATGCTTTATCCGCCATTCTCCCATCTGCAGCCAATACCCACAACCCGGTGGATATGCTCGCCTCGGCTTCGCCAAGTCAATACGCCGAATGCCTGCAAATTCTGCTGGCAGACAATAACGTGGATGCCGTCATGGTCATCCTGCCACCGCCGCCCATGTTCAAAGCGGAAGAAGTGGCACGGAAAATAAATGAAGTCATTGGAAAATTCGATAAACCCGTGGTGATCGCATTGCTCGGCTCAACTCTCGTGGAGAACGCAAAAGACGAGTTTCAAAACGCAGGCATTCCAACCTATCCCTTCCCTGAACGGGCGGCTTCGGCGCTGGCGGCGCTGGTGAAGAGGGCAAAGTCCCTCGACCGCAGACCGCCGACGGAAAACTACACGGTCAACAGTCTACGGTCTGCGGTCAGATTGCCGGATGAGTTGATGCAAGCCTATGGCATTCCCACCGCGCCGATCAAACTTGCGCGTGATGAAAATGAAGCCGTTGCCATTGCAAACGAACTTGGATTCCCCATCGTGATGAAGATCGCTTCACCGGATATCCTTCACAAATCTGACGTTGGCGGCGTGTTATTGGATATAAACGATACCGCCGCCCTTCAGTCTGGCTACGCGCAAATGATGAAACGGATGGAGAAACTCGTCCCGCCGCCTCGTATCGACGGAGTGCATCTACAACGTCAAGTTGCCGGTGGGCAGGAAGTCATCGTTGGCATGGTGCACGATCAGCAATTCGGTCCGCTGATGATGTTCGGCTCCGGCGGCGTGGAAGTGGAAGGGCTCAAGGATGTGGCATTTGCTTTGGGTCCGCTGAATCAGGCTGAGGCGGAGGTAATGATGCGTCAGACCTGGGCTGGGAGAAAACTCAAAGGTTTCCGTAGTATCCCATCGGTAGATGAGGAAGCGGTCAAGGATGTTTTGGTCAAACTCTCGCAACTCGCCGCAGAACACGAAGAGATCGAGGAGATCGAGATCAATCCGCTGCGCGTGCTGGCAAAGGGCGCAGTGGCAGTGGATGTGAGGATTAAGTTCGCCGACCATTGACCGCGGTCTTAACGTCGACGGTCGAGTAAAGCATGTTAATCAAAAATAAAAACAGGAGCATGGGATGACAGCATTTGTTATTTTAGATATTGAAGTAACAGACCCGGCAAACTATGAAGGCTATAAACAACTTGCCGCTCCAACCGTGGCGCAGTTTGGTGGTACCTATGTGGTACGCGGCGGTCACGCAGAAAATCTTGAAGGCGATTGGGAGCCAAAGCGGATCGTCGTTCTGCAATTCGAAAGCGTGGAACGTGCCAAGGCGTGGATCAACTCGCCAGAGTATAGTGAAGCACGCGCCTTGCGGCATAAATACTCCATTTCCAAAGCCATTGTTGTAGAGGGGGCATAAATTGGAAAATCTGGAAAGTTTCATTGCACAATTCGAAGGCAAAACCGTTAGTGTATCAGTGCAAGATCTGGAAACCGGCAAAGGGATTTTTATCAATGCCGATGTGAGCATGCACCCCGCCAGCACCATGAAAGTGCCAGTGATGATGGAGGTGTTCCGCCAGGCGGAGGCTGAGTTACTTTCACTGGATGAGTCGCTGAAAATTTTCAACTCGTTCAAAAGCATTGTAGATGGCAGTGAGTTTTCACTGGAAGAAGCCGACGACTCGGACAAGACACTGTACACGAGAATCGGCAAGAGCGAGTCTATCCGTGAGTTGAACCGGTTGATGATCGTGCGCTCGTCGAACCTTGCCACGAATTTGCTTATGGAGCGGGTTACCTGCGCCAGTGTGGATGCACTCATAAAAGAACTCGGCATCGCGAACATGACCGTCATTCGCGGGTTAGAGGATAAAAAGGCATATCGCCTCAATATAAATAATTCTGCCAGTGCGCGCAGTTCCACGCAGATGATGAAGTTGATCGCCGAAGGCAAGGTCGTTTCGCGCAACGTTTGCGATGAGATGATCGAGGTCATGTTCGGGCAGGAGTTCAATGAGAGCATCCCCGCTTTGCTGCCACATAACGTAAAAGTCGCTCACAAAACCGGCTGGACGGGCGACTTCTTCCATGACACGGGCATTGTTTTCCCACCAAACCGCAAACCGTACGCCATTTCGCTGTTCACACATGGTTTTCCTGAAGACGATGAAAATCAGGCACACGAGTGCATGGCAGAGGTGTCGCGGATGATCTATTCTGAATTAATGAAATAACAAAAGACCGCAGACGGCAGACCGACGACCGCATTTTGCCGTCTGCGGTCTGCCGTCGTCTTAATAAGGAGCTAACTTGATAAACATATCCACCCTCACCTACTATCCCATCAAAGCCTGTCGCGGGTTCGACGTACCTGCAAGCAATATCGAGTGCATGGGGCTTGAACATGACCGGCGCATGATGGTCGTCACGCCGGATGGCGAGTTCCTGACTCAGCGTGAATATCCGCGTCTGGCGCTGGTCACGCCCACCCTTAAGAATGAGGCGGTCACGTTGTCCGCGCCCAATTTTGAATCCATTCAGTTCACGGTTCAATCCTCCGGCACGCCGTCGCCCGTCAATATCTGGTCAAGCAACGGCGTGGATGCCATCGACCAAGGCGATGAAGCCGCGGCATGGTTCTCCGATTGGCTGGGCGCGTCTGTGCGCCTCGTCCACATTGCAGATGGGTTCAAGCGGACACTAAACCAAAATTATGCCATCAGCAAGGATGACCACACCGGATTTGCAGACGGTTACCCAATTTTGATCATCTCGGAAGAATCGCTACAGGACTTAAACTCGCGGCTTGATTCTGCCGTCCCGATGAATCGCTTCCGCCCGAACCTGGTGGTGAAAGGCTGTGCGCCGTTCGCAGAGGATACGTGGAAGCACATCCGCATTGGCACGGTGGAGATGGCGTTGGTCAAGCCGTGTCCGCGCTGTGTGGTGACGACCATTGACAAAGAGACGCTGGCAAAAAGCAAAGAGCCTCTGAAGACATTGAACAGATATCGCAACCACGAACTCGGCGCGATCTTCGGGATGAATACGATTCCCTTGAACGAGGGAAAGATCGAAATTGGAATGGAAATGGAGATCATCGCTTAATGGAACGCACCATCATCGACATCATCGGCTGGACAGGCACGATCCTCTATCTTCTCGCATACGGTCTGGTCTCGGCTAAAAAAATTGAAAGCGACTCGTGGACGTATCAAGGGATGAACTTCGTCGCCGGGGCAATGCTCATTATCAATACGTTATATTTACGAGCGTATCCCTCTGTGGGGTTGAATATTGCCTGGGTGGGAATTGCGGTGGTTACACTGGCAAATAAGAAACGAAACAGCGGTTGAACAGCCGTCACGGATTTATGATGATAGCGACTCCATTGAGTCCGCCGCCAAGTGGCACAACCACGACCATGCCGGTCATGCCTTCTTTTTGAAAATTCAACACCGCCTGCCCCACAGTTTCATCGACAGATGTCTCAACCTCGAAGCCCAGATTGGAAAGTTCCGCCTCGTAGTAAGCTGCGATCTCGGGGAGGCTCACCGCTATTGTGAATTGATATGCACCTTCGACCGCCTCGCCGCCAATAGCCCCGGGCATGATCGGAATGCCATTCCAATCAGCGAGCGGAGTCCCTGAAGGCAAGGCAGCTTCCGCAGTCGCCGCCGCAGCCTGATAAGGGATTCCGATCGCCGCAACCTCATAGGTCAGCGTCGTAAGACTGCTGTCAATATAGTTGATCTCGATCACATTCAAACCCGTGGCGGTATCGCCAGGTTGTATGGCTATGTTTTCAGTGAAGCTCGCAACGGCATTTCCGGCAAATGCCACTCCAACGTACCGTCCATTGGCATCTCTGGCAATCACACGATGGGGAACGCTTTCCAGTGCCTGACCGCTGGTATTGGTAAAAGTGGTCTCAAGAGCAAATCCACTCCCGCCGAGGTGTGCCGCAGCAATGTCAACGATCTCGCCAAGCGTCACTTCTACGTCGAGTGTGTAGGCAATATCGGTAGCGATCTCAAGCGGCGCTACCAGTTCGAGGGATTCCCATGCCTGCTTTTCCAGTCCCTGCGTGTCAAAACATACGCATGCGGAAAGAGCTGCGGTCTCGCCCGGCAGCATCCACTCGCCTTGCCAGATGTAAAAAACCGGATTGGGATTGGCATACACAATTTCGCCCGCCGGGTTGATAAACCGCAATTCAACTTCATCACGGTTCACCCTTACAGGGAAGTTATTCAGGTTGCGGATGAGCATTTCCACATGGGTGTCCGTAATCGAAGGATCCGCCAGATCGGTATAGGGCCATTCGGACCATTCAACAATTTCCAGAGGAAGCAAGGCAGGCGTTGGAGTGAACGATGGTTCCACAATGGAGGTCACTGTTGGTGAAAGCGGAATTGTTTCAATTGGAGGGATTGCCAAGGCTTGGGTTGGCAAAGACTCGGGAGAACTACAGGCGGTTGCGACGGAGATGACGATGATGAACAATGCGATGGATCTTATTGTCGATCTCATTTTCACTCCTTATTCAACTTATAAAACTTTATCTACATACTTCTCCGCAAATAGTGCAGGTTGCCCGCCGGTATGCCAGAATAACACAGTTTCCTCTTTTTTGAAGAATCCCTTGCGGATGAGGTCGATCATCCCAGCCGCGGCGCGTCCAGTATAGACGGGGTCGAGTAGCAAGCCTTCGTGTCTGGCAAACAAGAGAATCGCCTCGCGCTCACCCTCTCCAAAAACACCATAGCCCGCCTGACAGTAATTTTCGGTTGCCAGTACATCGTTGCGCGAGAATTGAATCCGCTCGCCAAGTTTTTCACTAGCACGTGAAGCCAGGTCTGAGACGTGTGATTTCAGTTCTTCTTCCGGTTCGTCAATGCTGATTCCCAGCACCTTGCCTTTGTAGCCGAACAGACGCTGACCTAACACCAGCCCTGCATGAGTCCCACCCGAGGATGTACCGAAGACGATCCAGTCCGCGTGAATGTTCTGCTGCATCAATTCTTCCATTGCAAAAGTGTAGCCCATCGCACCAGTTGGGCTGGAGCCGCCATACGGAACGAGATAGGGTTTCTTCCCTGCGGCAACGGCATCATCAAAAGTTTTCTGTAATACTCCGTCGCGGAAGGCGCGATCTTCCACAGTGACAATCTCCGCGCCGAAGAGTTGGTCAAGTAGATAATTTGCGGTGGCTTGCTCAGGCTTGGCACCGGTCAATACCAGTTTGCACTCGAAGCCATATCGCGCCGCAGCCGCCGCCGTCTGACGACAATGATTCGACTGCATCGCGCCGCCTGAAATAAGCAAATCCGCGCCTTGTTCGCGCGCTTCGGCAACAAGAAATTCCAGTTTGCGAGTTTTATTCCCGCCAAATGCCAACCCGGTCTGATCGTCACGCTTGACGAAGATGCGTGGTCCACCGAGGGTTTTGGAAAGATTGGGGAGTTCTTCAATTGGGGTAGGAAGATGGGCAAAGTTTAATCGTGCAACAGTCATTACGCGCCTCCAACAACTTGCTTCGTCTTTTCCCTGCCACGCGAACGCATGAAATCCAAAACACGCGGCATGACATCTGAGTACATCGAATACCAGAATTTACTGGGTGCAAAATCATACGCGCCAAGCGTCCGCACCACGTCACCGCCCAAGCCTTCCTTAAAGCGGTACACGCCCCACATCGAGTCGCTTTCGTCGAAGACATCCGGCGCGCCCCACAGGTCGTAGGTCAGGCAGCCATGCGCCTTGGCATGTTTCATTGCCGCCCATTGTAAAAGATAGGTTGGCATTTTTTCGCGGTGTTTATCCCGCGACATACCATAGACGTAATATCCACGCCCGGCGAACATGAAGAGGAAGATGGCAGCGACGGGTTCGTTATCGACTTCAGCAATCAATGGGACCGCGGACGGCTGACCGTTGACCGCATCTTGCATAAATAACTTCCAGACGGTCATGTAATATTCTTCGTCGCGGATCACAAAGCCATCGCGCACCGAAGTCTCGGCATACATCTTATACAACGCAGGCAAATCCTCAACTGTGCCTACGCGCACCGCAACACCCTTCTTCTCTGCCAAACGCACGTTGTAACGTGTCTTCTGCTTCATGCGCATGAGGATGTCTTCTTCGCTGGCGGATAGATCGACCATGACCGTATTACGGAACTGGATCTGGTCAGACGATTCCACCCACCCCCTGCGCATCAGATCGGACCTCATAGCCTGTCCGCTGTTTTCTGTGACCTCATCCACGCTGACGGGGACTCCGCGCCCCAAGACCACATCCGGGTCAAGTTTTAGGAAGATCGCGCCCTGCTTCTTCGCGAAAGATTGCAAGTCGTCCAGTACGCGTTCACGAAGCGGCTCATTCGTCCAATCCATGAGCGGACCTTTGGGGGCGTAGAAGATTGAGAAGCGACGGAGAGCGGTACGTTTGAGGATGAGTGATGCGGCAACAAAGTTACCAGTCTCCAGTGACCAGTTATCAGTGGTTTGAGAAACGGTAAATTTTCCGTCAGCAGACCAGACGGCGTAATAGGGAACCCAGCCATACTTCGCCTTGACCTGTCCCCATTCGTAGGTTTGCAGGAAGTGCGGGTCGGGAAGTTTTGAAATGATCTCGTTCCAGATGTTACCAGTCACTATGCTCTATTCCCAATAAACTTCAAATATGCCCAATACAACAGCGGATTGTAAACTCTATCCAACGCCTGTGCTGCACGTTTGAGCTGACCGCCAAAGCCGCGCTTGAAGCGATAGACACCCCACAAGCCGTCATGCCGTGACTCGAATTGAGCTTCAAGTGTCTCTTCATTCTCGTCGGGGACGCCCCACAAGTCGTATTCTTCACACCCGCGCGCCTTTGCCCAGCGGATGGCTTCCCATTGCAGAAGATAGGTCGGCATGCGGTTTCGTTCTTCATTGTTCGATGCACCATAAACGTACCAAGCGCGTTTGGCATTGGCAAAGACCATCAACGAAGCCAATGGCTTGCTTTCGTATTCAGCGACGAGCAATTCACACGTCCCTTTCGGGTGGAAGAGTTCATAGGCACGCTGATAATAGTCTTTGGAGTGCACACCAAACCCATCCCGCCCGCCGGTGACGGTCATCATCTCGTGGAAGGCAGCAACATCGTCCCATGCGCGGACGGTCACACCTTTTTTCTCAGCAAGGCGGATGTTGTAGCGACACTTGGGTTTCATTCTTGCCAAAATATCTTCTTCATTGGCGGTGATATCGAGTGTGATGGTGCGTGGGGGTTGGATATTATGTTTAGAAATGATGAATGATGAATGATGAATGATGAATTCATCTTCCCAAGTATCAGGTTCGAGTTTGAGGAAAACGGCGCGGTTCTTTTTGCAAACCGAATCGACTTCACGCCAGAACTGGTCACTGGTCACTGGCAACTGGTCACTGCTCACTTTAGGCATGTACCCAATCGTGAATCCAAGCGGCAAACGGCGGAAAAGAATCTGCACACCTGCATCCTCTGAAATAACGCGGACGGGCTTCCAGCCAAAATCCTTTTTCAGTTCGCCCCATTCGCCCATCTGCAGGAGGTGCGCGTCGGGGAACTTCGTTAGGAATTGATTCCATTTAGTAAGGGTGACTTCGGTCATTGCTGCACCGAGCCTGAGGGTAGAAAATGGTTGATGGTCTGAATCAGGTCATCGGTCCGGGAGTGAAGCGCGAGGTCTGAAAGGGTATCCAATGTTTGAGCCAGTGCAGTGCCGTCCACATGTTCCTCTTTCGACATGCGGAAAATTTCAGAGTGTTGGGTACGTTCAAAGTCCACACCATCTTCGAGCAGGTCTTCGCGCAATTTTTCACCGGGGCGAATGCCGGTGACTTGAATGTCGATGTCGCGATAGGGTTCGAGACCGGAGAGGCGAATGAGGTCTTCGGCAAGATCGAGGATGCGAACCTGCTCGCCCATGTTGAGCATGAAAACCTCGCCGCCCGTGCCCATGCACGCGGCTTGCAAAACGAGATGGACAGCTTCGGGGATGATCATGAAGTAACGATACATTTCGGGATGCGTGATGGTAACGGGTCCGCCGCGCGCGATCTGATTTTTGAAGGTACGCACCACGCTGCCACGACTGCCAAGCACATTACCAAAACGCACAACCGAATACGGCAAATTGTTACGCTGCGCCGCATCGAGGACAGTTAACTCGGCGAGACGTTTGGTCGCACCCATCACACTGACAGGGCGCACAGCTTTATCAGTGGAGATGAGTACGAGTCTCTCTACGTCGTGCCTGACCGCTGTTTCGACAACATTCTTTGTTCCGAGAACGTTGTTCGTTACCGCTTCTTCAACATTAGCTTCCATGAGCGGAACATGCTTGTGCGCCGCGGCATGAAAAACGACTTGCGGTTTGTGTTGATTGAAAACTTTTTCAATGCGGTTTAGATCGCGGACATCGGCAATGACCGCTTGGATGTTAAGCGAAGGAAAATCATCTTTGAATTCTTGGAGGACTTCAAAAATACTATTCTCGCCATGACCGAGCAAGACAAGTTCGGTCGGGTTCCAACGCGCGAGTTGACGGCAGAGTTCGCTGCCGATCGAGCCGCCCGCGCCGGTGACGAGGATGCGCTTGCCGCCGAGTGTGTCGCCGATGAGACGATCGTCAATGGTCGCAGGTTCTCGGCGCAGAAGGTCGGTGATGTCCACTTCACGCAGACGGTTTACGCTGACTTTGCCGCCGATGAGTTCGTAAAAACCGGGGATAATGCGTGAGGTGATTCCGCGTTTGCGGCATTCATCATTGACGAGGCGGATGATATGCCCCGGCGCGGAAGGAATGGCGATAATAACTTCGTTCACTTGTTTGGTATCAAGCGTCTTTGCAAGTTGGTCGATCTTGCCAATGACGGTCACGCCGTAAATGTTGTGATTTTGTTTGGCGGGGTCATCGTCGAGAAAACCAACGGGAATGAGATTGAGTTGGGAGGTCTTCTGCAATTCACGCACGACGAGTGCACCCGCGTCGCCTGCACCGAGGATGAGGGCTTGGCGAGTCTTGGCGTTGGTCTGCGCCGAAGATTGTTCAGCAAGGATGCGCAAAACAAAACGCGAGCCACCGATTAGGATGAGCGAGATGAGCCAGTCGATGCCAAGAGCAGAGCGCGGCATGCCCGGCTTGATCAGGTCAAAGCCGATGAGCAGGAGCATCACGCCTGACGCTAAAACAGAGGCGGCGGTCACCGCAAAGGTGATGAGGCGTAGTTCATTCGTGCTGGCATACACCCACAGACGGCGATATAGTCCAAAGAAATAATAGGTGGGAATTTTGACGATCAGCGCAACCGCACACATCATCAGCGCGGCGGGAAAGTAGAATGGCAATTCGCTCACATCCAGCCGTAACGCAAAACTGCCCAGCACTGAAACGATGGTGAGGGCAAGGTCGCCAATTAAGACGAAACGGTTACGGACGTGTGGACGTGAGGACATGGGGGGAAGAGCGAGTTACGAGTAACGAGTAACGAGATGTGAGAAATGAGGAAAACCTCGCCTCGTTACTTGTTCCTCGTCACTTGTTACTCATTACTCGTTTCTCATTACTTCCACCGCTTCTTTCAACCCTTCAGCCAAGGTCACTTGCGGTTTGTAGCCGAGCATGTCCATGATCTTTTTGGGCGTGCCAATGGAGCGATAAATGTCACCGGCGCGCGGTTCGGCGTGGACATGTTTGGGAGCGTTCGGGAAGATTTGGTAGAGAATGTCGAGCAGATCGAGCAGGCGGGTTTCAACACCCGTGCAGACGTTGAAGATCTGCCCCGGCGCGGCGGGATGCTCGGCGGCGAGCAAGTTGGCTTGCACCACATCGCGCACGTTGACCAAGTCACGGCTCTGACCGCCGTCACCGAAAATGGTAATGGGTTTGTTATCCAGAATGCGGCGGATGAAGATCGGCACGGCGGCAGCGTACATCGAATCCGGTCGCTGGCGTGGACCATAAACGTTGAAATAGCGCAGGGCAACCACTTCAAAATTGAACGAGGTCGTGTAAAGCTGACCGTAAAGTTCGTCCACGCGCTTGGATGTGGCGTAGGGCGATAACTGTCTCAGTGGTGTATCTTCGGAAAGCGGATAGGCTTCCGAGTCGCCATACACGGCAGCACTGGTGGCGAAGACGGCGCGCTTCACACCTGCTTTGCGGGCGGCTTCGAACAAAATGGACGTTCCGGTCACGTTGACATCGAAACATTCCTGCGGCTTTTCCATCGACTCAGGGACGGAGACAAATGCCGCTTCATGGAAGATGATCTCCATGCCTTGAACGGCTTTGGCAACCGCATCTGCATCGCGGAGGTCGCCCTCGATGATCTCCACATCCAAGCCGTTGAGGTTCTCGCGCTTACCTGAAGAGAAGTTATCAAATACGCGAACGGAGTGCCCTTTTTCCAACAAAGTACGTGAAATGTGCGAGCCGATGAAGCCCGCACCGCCGGTCACTAAATATTTCATTTTTATCTCCCGGTTCTTCTGAGGACAGTTCCAATCGTCCGCAGCACAATACTAAAGTCCATACCAAGGGTGCGATGCTTGATGTAATACAGATCATATTCCAGTTTCACCACCGTTTCCTTGACCGTGGCGACATAGCCGTAATTGATCTGCGCCCAACCCGTCAGCCCCGGTTTCACCAGCAGACGTGCGCGATAAAACGGAATTTGCTTCTGATATTCCGCCACCAACTCAGGTCGTTCTGCACGTGGACCCACGAGACTCATCTCGCCGCGCAACACATCCCAAAATTGAGGCATCTCATCAAGACGGGTCTTACGCAGGAAATTCCCAACCTTCGTGATCCGCGGATCGTTTTCCTCCGCCGCCTTGATCCCCTCGGCTTCCGCATTTTGCGTCATCGTACGAAACTTTAGGATGCTGAACAATTTTGCTCCCTTGCCCAAACGCGGCTGGGAGTAAAAGACCGGGAAGCCTGTTTCGACGATGATGGCAACCGCAATAAATGGGAAGATCATCAGGAAAACCACTGTTCCAACAAAACCACCAAAAATATCCATGACACGCTTGAGAAGTTCGTACAACCCACTGATACGCACCTGATCCACAAACGAGCGGACAACCCAATCTGACTCAAGGTGCTCGATTGGCACACGCTGGGTCAATTCCTCGTACATGATGGGCATGCGAGTCACTTCGATTCCGCGTTCCTGCGCATCCAGCACGGTTTGAAAGGTTTCACCTTTGATCTCGCCGGTGATCGCCACAACTACGTCTGAGATGCGGTATTCCTCCACAAGATCAAGGAGATGCTCACTATCGCCCAACACCCCAAACCCATGATAAGACTTGTTGCGCTTGGCTGGGTCATCGTCAATAAAGCCGATGATGAGGAAAGGCGGCGGATTCAGTTTGCGGTATGCCTCCACCAATGTGCGTCCCGCCTTGCCTGCGCCAATGACGAGCACACGGCGCATCAAACCGGACGAGGTGTAGAGTCGGATGTAGATGGCGCGCCACCCCAGAGTCAGGAAAGAAGCGAGAACGAGGAATGCGCCGATCGCAATACGAGGCAGCGAGTTCGGGTCGGTATTGATCGTAAATACCAGCGAGTATCCCAATAATCCCACCACCGGCGCAACAGCGATACCGCGCAGGGTCTTTCGCCAGTTCGAAGCGGTGTGGATCTCATACGAGTCCACCATCAACAAAAGCCAGGCAAGCGGCAGGACATAAAACCAGAGCGGAACCTCGAGTTGGACGATCCGCTCGGCAATGTTCGGTTTGACACCGCTTTCGATCAGGCGGTACAGGGAGTATTCATACCAGAAGTAAATCGCACCTGCCATGGCGGCAACGGATGCAATAAAATCCCCCACCAACAAAATGGTGCGTTGTTCGCTGGGTCGTAATCGCAGGGATGGACGATAGATATCAGCCATTCTTGAACATGCTCGAAATGCCGCTCCATAAAAAACCCATCCCCCATGCAATATGCATGGTGGCAATGGCAAACGGCAGCCCCCAGAACAAAAATCCTTTCCTTGTCTTCATCGCCAGCCTTAAACCGGCAAGCCCCAACACAAAAAAATATACGAATAATTGCAAAACCAATAACACTCTCGCAACCGCCAAACCCAAGGATAACACAATCAATGTCAGCAAAGCGAGCACAAAAACCGGCGGAAGTGCCTGACGCCAGCGCAGGGTATGCGGATATCGCTTGAGCATTTTGAACTTCCAAAAGCCGTAGCGCCAGTATTGCCCGGCAAGTTTTCCAAACGTACTGCGCGAAAAATACACCGAACGGATGGCAGGGTCGAGCCAGACCGTGCCGCCCGCCTCACGCACACGGGTATTGAACTCATAATCTTCGTTGGCAAGCAGAGACTCGTCGAATGCGCCGATTTTTTGGATCAGTTCCCGGCGAAAGGAACCGAATGGGACAGTATCCACAGCCCCCGCCTTGGCATTGAGGCGATACATCGCATCTCCCACCCCAAGGGGATGCGCCGCCGCGAACGAGATCGACTCCGCCACCCAGGTATCGGCTCCCGGGCGGATCTCCCAAACGCCGCCCACGTTATCGCCTTTGCCAGCCTGATGCGCTTCCACACATCGCGCTACATATTCAGGGATGGGCATGGAATGGGCATCCAGCCGGATGAGGATCTCGCCGCTTGACTCGCGAATGGCTTGGTTCACACCAGATGGAATGGTCTTCGCCTTATTATCCACCACCCGCACCGACAGGTCGGTATTTTGCTTTTTGAAACCAGCGATCACATCCCGCGTGCCATCAGTCGAAAACCCGTCTGAAATCACCACTTCCATCTGAGCCAGCGGATAGGTCTGCACACGCAAAGCCTCCAACAGCTTGTGAATGGTGGCTTCCTCGTTGTAGCAAGGGATAATGATCGAGACAAATGGCAATTCGGACATGGTTCAGGCATGGATTCGCCGCCAAGAAGGCGGCGATGAGAAAAATCTACTTTTTACGCGCTTTTTTCGATGGTTCAGGCGGCGACAGCGGGAGAAGAACTTCCATCTCAGTTCCCGCACCCACGCGACTTCGGACGCTAATTCTACCACCATGCGCCACAATTATCTCGTGCGCAATTGCCAGCCCAAGCCCCGCGCCATGAGATGTGCCCCCCTGCCGGGCGGGGTCTACTTGATAAAAACGTTGAAAGATACGCGCCTGTTCCTCCTCTGGAATTCCTGCGCCGGTATCGCTCACGGTGATTCGCATTTGAGCAAGGTCGTTCACTGCCGCACTCAGCGAGATCACTCCGCCACTTGGGGTAAATTTGAGTGCATTGTCCACCAAATTCGTGAAGACCTGCGCCAGACGGTCACCATCTGCGATCAGAGGCGGTACGTCTTCCCTCACTTCTACGTGAATATTCACACCTGCCCGTTGCGATTGCGGCGAAAACTTCTCCGCCACAGCATTGAGCAAGGCACGCACATTCACTGGCGACATCGCTAAATCAGCCGTTCCGGTGTCCAACCGCGCAAGGTCGAGCAGATCCAACACCATGCGGTGCATTCGCCCGGACTCGTTGAAGATCACCTGCGCCGCCCGCCCGCGCGCCTCCTCTGTATCTGCCGTGCCATCGAGAATGGCTTGCGCAAATCCCTGAATCGAAGTCAGAGGCGTCTTCAACTCGTGGGAAACATTGGCGACAAATTCCCGTTGCGACCTTTGACTGGATTGCACACGCGTCACCATCGAGTTGAAAGCGCGCGTCAGTTCCTGGACCTCGTGCGGTCCGCCGACCTCCAAAACCTTTGTCGCCGCCGAGGGCATTTCCGCTGCCGCGTTGACCACCTTTTGCAGCGGATTGGCGATCCAGCCTGCAAAAACGAATGCTACGATCAACGAAAGCAGCAGGGCGATCCCACCGCTCAGCAAAATGACAGGTAGAAATTCATCGCTAAAGGCATTGACCAACGTAAAACGCGGACGTTGATCCGCCACCATAAGATACGTCCCATCGGAGAGTTGCCCTATGGAATAGAGCCAAACCCTGCCCGCCTCATCACGAACCGTAGGCAAAGACTGCAAAACGGCGCGGCGCGGCGGAAAGGGCAACCCCATCTCAGTGGAAGAGGTATCGAATAGCAATTGTTGGTTTTGCGAGAACAGCAAGATCCGTACGCCGAAGGTTTGCCTTGAACGCTTCACCAGAACAGAGACGGGTGGCGCATTCGGTTCTTGTGAACGCTCGATCAATACTGTCTGCACCGCATTCAAGCGCTCGGTGGTCTGACGATATAAAAGCGGGTTGCGAAACAGGGAGATAAACAGAACAATCGTCACAACGCTTAACGCTGTGACGATAAGAAAGGCGTAACTCAACCAAAGCCGGGAGCGGAGTGAGGAGAGCATAAAAAGTCAGTTGGCAGTGGTCAGTTTGTAACCAACGCCGGTCACGGTTTCGATCTTGACACTGCCGCCTTCGAGTTTTTTGCGAAGATGCGCAATGTGTACATCCACAGTGCGAGTCTGAACGTAATAATCGAAGCCCCAGGCTTGTTGCAGCAATTGTTCGCGAGAGAAGACCCGCCCGGGCGATTCTGCCAGAGTGAGCAAAAGGTCAAATTCCTGGGCACGCAGGTCGAGGGTCCGCGCAGCGAGGCGGACTTCTCGTGAGGCGGGAGTAATTGTCAGATCGCCGCGACGGATCGGTTTGTCATCCGCTTCTTTTTTTGATTCGCTTCTCCGCAAAATGGCTTTGACCCGCGCCACCAACTCACGCGGATTGAACGGCTTGGTGAGGTAATCATCTGCGCCGAGTTCGAGACCGAGAATTTTGTCGATGTCTTCATCGCGCGCCGTAAGCATGATGATGGGAACATCATCGCCCGCCGAGCGCAATCTGCGGCAGACATCGAAACCGTCCACCTTTGGGAGCATCACATCCAGCACAATGAGCGCGGGTTGATGTTTCACCGCCGCTTCCAACGCGGACTCGCCGTCGTGCGCTTCGTGAATACGATATCCATCTCGCTCGAGATACATGCGCGAGAGCTCGGTAATGGACGGCTCGTCATCTACCAGCAGAATCAGTTCAGATGCCATTTACGCCAGTGCAACGCACTCGATCTCGACCAACGCATTTTTGGGAAGACCCGAAACCGCCACCGTGGTACGGGCGGGCGGATTCTCGCTGAACACTTCGGCATAGATGGTATTCATCTTAGCAAAGTTATCCATGGTGGTGAGGAAGACCGTGGTCTTGACGACTTTGTTCATACTGGTTCCGGCGGCTTCCAACACATTGGTAAGGTTGGCGAGCACCTGACGGGTCTGCTCTTCGATGCCGCCGGGGACCAGTTCCATGCTGGCGGGGTCGAGCGCCACCTGACCGGCAGTATAGATCAACTCGCCGATGTGAATGGCTTGCGAATAGGGACCAATTGCCTTGGGGGCTTTCTCGGTATGGATCACACGTTTGTTCATGATTTCCTCGTTTCAATGATGAAATGGAATGCAATCTATTTTAATCCAAAACTTGAGATTACTTTTGCATACAAGGAAACCCAAACCGAGCTCTGATGGTGAGATCACCATCAGAGCTCAAAATAACTACGAGCCTCTTTCTTTATTTCCTTCTGCGGGTTTGTTTTCTTCGCGGAAGGCATTGATGGCTTCGCGCAGCGCCTTGAACGAGTCACCCATCGCTTCTTTCAACGCCTGTGCCTGTTCGCGGACTTCCTGCACAGAGGCATACGCCTGTTCTGAGTCTGTGACGTTCCCATCGTTGTCAAATCCTTTGTGCGCATCAATCAGTTCGCCCAGCGCTTCATAGTCGGGTCGCGAGTCATTCAGGGCATCTTCGTAGGCATCGAGGGCATCCTGCAAGCCAGCCGTGTCCAGTCCTTTTTCATCTGCCTTGTCGATCATCTCTTGAAAACGGGCAATATGATCGTCGGTATCTTCAAAGGCTTTGCCAGTCCGTTCATACATCCGTACCTGACGCGCCCACAAACGTTCCAGCCGTTCGTCACTTGGCATGGGCGGGTCTTCATCTGCGGCATAGGCATTGGTGACCGGAATCGCCGCAAAGACGAGGGCAGTGGCAAGCACTGCCAGTAAAATTTTTGACATTATGTTTTTCATCGTGAACCTCCTTTTTGGTTACGATGAAATTGTAGGGCGGGCAGGTTAAAGGGGTGTGGCGAAGATGTAAAAAGGTTGTAAATTCTTGGAGAGGATTCCAGAAGTAGAAATTCTGGGATCCCCGTTTTGGATTCCGCAAGTTCTACTTGCGGATGTTATCAAGGTGTTGGCAAGATGATCGGCGTGAGCGTCACCGTCGGTTGTGGGATGGGCGTTGGTTGCAATTCCACCCACCCACTATAGGCGAAATACTCCGAAAGGAATTGCGTACGTTCGCGCTCGTTCATCGGGCGTGGACGAGAGAAGTCTTCGAGCATGGCGGTCAATAATTCCACGCCGAGATATTTGCCATCGTAGAAAACATGCCGGTCAATGAATTCGCGGCGGGTTTCATCAATGACCGAACCATCAGGGAGTTCGTAGGTCATCTGGTCGAAGAATAAATTTCCCAATCCAAAGTGGATGAATGAATCACCGCGAAACTCCATCAGGTGCGGATAGTGCGCCTGACTACCGCTCACCACCGTCGCACCAGCATCGGCTACGACATGGAAACCTTCTTCATGCTTATAGCATGGACCATAGTGATAGCACTCTTCATGCTGAAATGTGAAAATGACCATGTATCCCTGCGCGACAACATCCTGAATTTGCTTGGTGAAAAATTCATAATCACAATCGGCTGCACCGGGTTTGAAATCGGTCGCTTTCACAAAATCGTACGAGAATTTTCCGTTACACCCCATGAAAGCGATCTTATTACCGTTCACTTCCATCAACACAGGTTTGCGTGCCTCTTCCTCATTCGCGCCGCCGCCATAATATGGGGTGTTATTATCGCGATACATTTGCAAGGTGTCGAGCATCGCTTGCGTGCCGCGGTCGGCAAAGTGGTCGCCGGTGAGTTCAATAACATCCACGCCCACGTATTGAAGCAGTTCCAAATATTTCGGGTCGCTGCACAGGATGAAATTCTTATGTCCCGGCTCCGGGAAGGGACAATCTGGATCGAACGGCACTTCGTTGCTGATGTGCGTCACATCAGCGTTGTGCAGCCAATCATGGATCAACTCGCCGGGGCGCATCACACCTTTGGTTTCCATCGTGAACGCCGTCGCACGCACCATCGCTGTCACACCGGTCATCACCACGGTGGCTAGTTTCGATTCATCTCGGTTCGAGGCGGATAATGTGAATGTGGAGTTCGACAATCCAAACGTCACTTTCAACGGATACGAACTCGCGTCGAAATCCTTGTGGATCGGCGACTGACCATCCACGGTCAACACCTTCCATTTGGGTTGGATGTCTTCAAACGGGATGATCGCCGGACTTAAGGGCTGTGTCCACGCCTCATTTAGTATCTGCTCGGAGGGAACGCTGCGCACCGCGCCGGAAGCGGGTTCGCCCCAAATGGCAGTCAACGCCCCCAGAGTGGATTCAGTCATGAGGAGCGGCTGCCCGTTCGAGGTCAGGGTTGATGCGCCCTGCCAGGCGGACGTTAACTCTGCGGATGTGATTCCATCCATCACCGTTGGAAATGGCGCGACGAGGGCATAGATCCAAAGCGAGCCCGAATCGGCAACATCCAAAATTTGCGAGGCGGAATCGCGAGTCTCGACCATCGGCAGCCCAAAGGTCTTTGCGGTTTCGCGCAACGTATCAGGGACGGCGGGACTCACCCACAAGCCATTTTCACCAGGCAAGGCTGGAGACGTGGACAGTGGAACGGGCGTGTCTGGAAGCGCTACAGGCACATTTGTTGCAGATGGCTCGGTGACTGGCGTTCCGCAAGCGGCGAGCAAAAATATAAAGATCAGGAACAGAGAAAGTTTCTTCATTTGATGTCCAAAAGAAAAGTACGAAGCGTTTGCCTCGTACTTATAAGTGATTTGGCTTAGACAAGCATGAACGCTAGTTTACACCCAGTTTGGGTACTAGACTACCACTTTTGCCAACGTGTATGATTGGAGCGCCTCTTCATCGATGGTGACGCCCAAACCATGACCGGTTGGCACGTCGATGGTTGAGTCTGCGTTGAGGACAAAACGCTCGTGTGTGATGTCACGCTTGTAATAGCGGTCTGAGGCGGAGACATCACCCGGCAGCGTGAAATTGGGCATGGACGCTAGCGCAAGATTCGAGGCGCGTCCGATACCGGTTTCCAACATGCCGCCGCACCAGACGGGCATGTTACTTTGTTGGCAAAGGTCATGCACCATCACGCCCTGACTTAATCCACCCAACCTGCCCGCTTTGATGTTGATGATCTTGCAGGCGTTCATTTCAATGGCATAACGCGCATGGCGCGGCGAGACAATGCTTTCATCGAGGCAGACCGGCGTTTTGAACTTCGCCTGAAATTTGTGATGATCCCAAATGTCATCTTCAAACAAAGGTTGTTCGATGAGCAGCAGGTTCAGGTCATCGAGCGGCTTGAGGTGATCGGTATCATCCATCGAGTAGGCGGAGTTGGCGTCCACTTGCAGGCGCAGATTCGGGAAGGCGACGCGGACGGCTTGCGCGTCTTCCACATCCCTGCCCGGTTTGATTTTGATCTTCACGCGAGCATAGCCTTGATTGACAAAATCGGTTGCGGTCTCCACCAGTTTTTGCGGCGAGGCTTGAATGCCGATGGAAACACCAACTTCCACTTTGTCACGCACGCCGCCGAATAATTGCTTGAGCGATTTTCCTTCGCGCTTGCCGATGAGATCCCACAGCGCCATTTCCACGCCTGCCTTGGCAAGTTGATGCCCGCGAATGCCGGAGACGCGTTCTTGAAAATCAAGTGCGTCTTTCACGTCCTGCCCGAGGATCAGCGGGGCGACAAAATCTTTGAGGATGTGCATGGATGTGCCGGTAGTCTCATAGTTGTAGCCGGGGTCACGGGTGGCGACACATTCGCCATAGCCTGTGAGACCTTCGGAGCGAATTTCGATGATGACGCATTGCCGGTCGGTTTCGCGCCCGAAGGAGGTTTCAAACGGTGAGACAAGCGGCATGGAAAGATGATGGAGGGTGATGGATTCGATTTTCATTTTGGTTTCTCAGGGCAGGGCGATATTTTTTTAATTTTCCAAATTAGTTGAGCATTATATCCAGATTGAACGAGCTAAAACTTAACCACAAACTAACCACGAAGTCTCGAAGGCACAAAGCCACAAAGTTTTGCTATTCTTTGAGTCTTGGAGGCTTTGTGCCTTTGTGGTCAAAATTTTATGTTTTCAGATACTTTATTCGCTTAAGAAAAAATTAACGGCGAGATTCATCTCGCCGTACGGTTCATTCCTGTTCGTCTGTGATCTTGATACCTTTCAAGGCATCGTCAAGGCTGGTGGATTCGATCCGCATACCGGGTGCGGGGGTGCCGCAATACGGGCAGATATTCCACGGAAGTTCCATCAACCTGGAGCAGTTGTGACAGGTCTTCTTGAGTTTGGTATGGCAGTTCGGGCAAACCTGCCAATCTTCCTTGACACGGCGTTCGCAGCCCGGGCAAAGCGGAAGGTCTTCCAACGCTTGCAGCAGGGCTTCTTCTTCAAGCGTGCGCTGATATTCTTCTTCCAATGTGCGCGGCGGGCGCAGGATGAGATAGACCAACACGCCGGGCAGATTTAATACAGCCACGAGCAAGGCGGCAAGAGTCTGCACCAACGGGTCACGCGCGCGGGCGCGGATGTCACGATACGTCCACACCACAAGGCTGATCCACAAGGCAACGAGGAATGCACCTGCGAAAGCGGTCAGCACGAGGGTGAGGCTGCTAAGAAAGACAGGGTCAAAGGTCATGAGAACTCCGAGATGGGTTCATTTTAATGCATAACCTATGGAGTTTGAAACTCAAAGCGCCATTCGGTGCCGTTTTGAATTTGGTTCGAGGTGACACCCATTACCTGATAGAACGTCTGACCGGGGCGCAGGTAGATCGGCGTTCCATCCAAATGCGTGAGCAGAATGGGCTGGTCAATGGAAGTACGATTCCAGCGGGCAGGGATGGCGATCCCATCACGAAAGACATAGGCATTGCCATAATCGATCAGGGAGGGATTGTAGACCTCATCCTCCGCCTGATTTTGATTGGTGAAAATGTACGGCACGAACAGAACCACAACATTATCCGCTGTGACCACTTCCCTGGTGTAATCGTCGTACAAGGGTTCATAAACTTCGACCTTGCGAAAACCCACCAAGTCCTTCGTTTCTTGATAGCGGATATAGACATTTTCTTCCGGATCGTATTGCCAGTAACTATAGTTATAGACCGAGTAGAAGTTATAAATACGCGTCACTTCCAACGGGGATTCTGGTACCTCTTCCGAGAAGAATCCACCGCTGATGGTTTGCGGGTCGTTATCAAAACCTTTTCGTTCGGCACACGCCTGCCATTTCGTGGCATTGAAAAAAACATTGTTATACGAATCGCGTTTGTATGGTCCCGTAAAGTAAGGCGGACAAGTCCCGAACCCCACTGTCACAAAGCGTTCGCTGATTTCAAGTTCGTTGAAATGATCCAACTCGCGCGGGTCGGCGCCTTTAAAGAAGAGGAAGGAATGATACATACGCACGAGATGCTCATCAAAATATCTTCCTGAACGGTTGGGACCCACACGCTCCGCTTTGTCACTGTTGCTCCAAAAAATGCCCACAAAACGTGTATCACCCCATTCGATGTAATATTCGTAAACGACATCCGCCAGGGTCAGACCAGACTGCGGTCGAACATAATCGGGCGAGTTGCCGATCTTGATCGCAAGCGGGCGGCGCTGCAAAAATGCCGGGTCTTCCACAGGCAAACCAGTCAAGGGGTTGTAAATCAACAAACCGCTGGTATCAGAGGGAGCCACCTCCACCGGGGCGGAAATATCCTGCGGAAGAATGTATTTTGTCGGGTAGGGCGTGAAGGTGGGTGCAGGCTGAGGCGTGACGAGATTAAGGTATGGGTCGGGGGAATTTTGCGCCTGAAACGGTGTCGGCGTGGGGATGTTGTTCGAGGAAACAGAGACAGGTGTCGGGTCCGATAGCGAAGCGGGAGGGTTTGGGGCGCAGGAAATGATCCACAAGATCATCAAAAGCCAATAAAAAGCGCGGCTCATTGAGGGTCGTTTTTTCCAATAAAACATGAAGAAGATTGTACCAAAAGCAATAGGGCAGATCGGCGCGGCAATAAAACTGATACAATTAAGTCCTTCCATGTTGATCTTGATTTCCTGTATTTTTCTATTTATCACAGCGCTGGCGTTGGTCTTATTGCGGGCGTTCCAGCCGAATGCGCGGTATGGATGGCTGGTGGCGGCAGGCGGGGCGCTGCTTTCGTTGGGAAGCATGTTCGCGTGGCTGACACAGATGCCTTTCGATCTTTCGCTCCCGGCATGGCAGCCGGTAACACTGTTCACTTCTCCCATCCTCTTTCGGGCAAATGGAATCTCCTGGGTGCTGGCAATGAGCATTACAGCGCTGACATTCTCCATTTTGCTGACCACAGTCACGCAGCAGGTGTATGTCAACTCGCTCGCGTGGGCAGGGACTCTGACGCTGGGCGGCTTGGGGATCCTTGCCGTGTCTGCCCATAATCCGCTGACTCTGCTGCTGGTGTGGGCGGCACTGGACCTGGCGGAACTGATCACACAGTTAAGTTCGGTGAAAGGCGCAGACAATAACGAACGGGTGGTGATCGCGTTTTCGACGCGCGCGCTGGGCATTGGTTTTCTGTTGTGGGCGAATATCCTTGCCGCCGCAGGCGGAAGCACATTTGATTTTCAATCCATGCCGGCAAACGTGGGCATTTTTCTGGTGATCGCTGCCGGTCTGCGCTTGGGCGTGTATCCGCTTCATTTGCCGTATTCCGCCGACTCTGCGTTGAGACGCGGTTTTGGGACAGGGCTGCGGCTGGTGGGCGCGGTTGCCAGCCTGAGCGTGCTCGGTCATGTCCAAATTCCGCCCACAAATCTCACGCCGGTCTTGATGTTCTTCGCCATCGTCGCAGCCATCTACGGCGGCTGGATGTGGCTGCGCGCACCCGACGATTTGAACGGGCGTCCATTCTGGATGGTCGGCATGGCATCGCTGGCGCTGCTTGCCGCGCTGAGTGGCAATCCGCTTGGAGCCGCTGCATGGAGCAGCGCATTGATCCTCGTGGGCGGCGCGCTTTTTCTGGCTTCCACGCAAAATCGCTGGATCAGCCGTGCCATGTTAATCGGCGCATGGAGTTTGTCCACCCTGCCGTTTTCGCTCACAGCCAGCGCTTGGCTTGGCAGATTGGGCTTCTTCCTACCATTGGTGATCATTGCACAGGCGCTGGTCGTGGCGGGGTTCGTCCGCCATGCCTTGCGACTCAGCGGGCGCGAAACCCTCGACTCGCAACCCAGCTGGACGCGCCTTGCCAACCCCGTCGGGATCGGCTTGTTGCTTCTCTTTCAACTTTTATTGGGATGGATCGGCTGGGACGGTGCGCTGCAAGTCGGCGCGTGGCTGCAAGCCCTCATCGCTTCGCTCCTGACCGGAGGCTTGGTCTGGGCTTCGAGGCGTTTCCGCCTCTTCAACCCTGTCCGCGCCCATTGGGTCACCGCAGCAGGGACGCGTATCAACGCCATCTATGAAGGGCTGTGGTCCGTGTACCGTTCGCTAGGCAGACTCAGCCAAGCCATACTCGTTACCCTCGAAGGCGAAGGCGGCATCATGTGGACACTCCTCTTCCTCGCCTTGTTCGTCACATTGCTTACGCAGGGGGCGCGCTGACATGTCCGTCGAAATCATCTCCTGGGTGGCAGCGGGATTGATCCTCATCGCCGCCACGACCATCCTAATCAGCGCAGATTGGCGCATCAGCCTCGCCGCGCTCGCAATCCAATACCTCGCCGCATTCTGGCTGGTCACCCGCCACTTGCCACTCGCCATGGGAACGGTCAAACTCATCGCCGGATGGATGGTGGTTGCCATCCTCGGCATGACCCGTCTGGGATTAAGCGAATTGGACAAAGAGGAAATGGACACCTTCTTCCCGCGCGGAATCTGGTTCCGCATTGTGTTGATGGGTGTGGTAACGCTGGTCACCGCCGGAGCCGCCCCGCAGATCGAAGAATCCATTCCGGGCATGGGCATCCCGGTCATTGCAGGAGGGATCCTGCTGATCGGTGCAGGCGTGGTACATCTGGGCGTCACATCGAGTATTTTGCGCGTCACACTGGGGCTATTAACCCTGCTGGCTGGTTTTGAGATCCTTTATGCCGCCATCGAAAGCGCCATTCTTGTCACAGGTTTGCTGGCAGTGGTGAATCTAGGATTGGGTATTCTGGGAGCCTATTTGCTGGTGGCGGGTTCCTCCCCGTTGGAAACCGAGGAGGAACTTTGAGCGCACCCATCCTCTGGATCGTGCTTCCATTCGGCATCGGTGTCCTGATCCTATTCCTGTTGCGTGATCGCTTCTCCGCATGGATCGGCGGCGGCACAGCTGCCATCCTTTCCCTGATCGCGCTGATCTTCCCCATCGATACGGCACTTTTGGTCGGTTCCATTTCCGTCAAGATCGCGCCCGCGATCCAATTCTTTGGACGCAGTTTCGAACTCAACACAGCAGATGGTCCGCTGCTGGCGGCATTCTACGGGTTGGCAGCCTTTTGGTTTTTCGGCACCGAAGCTTCTGGCACTGCCAATCGTTTTGTCTCCCTCGGGTTGATGATCGTGTCCCTGCTGACAGCCTCCATCGCAGTGGAGCCATTCCTGTACGCCGCACTTCTTTTGATGACGGCGGCGATGCTCGTCATCCCGCTTCTTGTGCGCTCCTATCAAAAACCGGGAAAGGGCGTCGTGCGCTTCCTCATTTACCAGACGATGGCAATGCCTTTCATCCTTTTCTCCGGTTGGATGTTGGCAGGCGTGGAAGGCAGCCCAGGCAACCTCACCGCCACCACCCAGGCAGGAACCATGCTTGGGCTTGGATTTGCCTTCCTATTCGCGGTCTTTCCACTCTATAACTGGATTCCGATGCTGATGGAGGAATCCTCGCCGTATGCGACCGGATTTCTGCTTTGGGCATTGCCAACCTTTACAGCCATCTTTGCCCTCGGCTTTTTAGACCGCTACACCTGGCTGCGCACCACCCCCCAACTTGCCAATGCGATCCTCTTTTCGGGCATCTTCATGATAGCCAGCGGCGGTTTTTTTGCCGCCCTCCAGCGGCACCTTGGGCGCATCCTTGCGTATGCAGCCATTGCAGAAGTGGGCTTGTTGCTCGTCGCCATGGGACTTCGCTCAAGCGAATTCGTGGAGATCACGTTCCTCACGCTCATCCCGCGCGGCTTGGAATTGACCGTCTGGGCGTTGGCGCTTTCCATCTTCAAGCGTGAGGCGTACTCTCTCCGCTTCAGTGACGTACAAGGTCTTGCAAAAAAATATCCCGCAGCAACGATTGCCCTGTCTCTGGCGCATCTTTCCATGGCAGGGTTTCCTCTGCTTGCCGGGTTCCCGCCAAGGTTGGCGCTCTGGACGGAACTTGCAGCGCAATCGCTCACTCTGTCCCTGTGGGTTATCATCGGAATGGCGGGGCTGCTGGCAGCCGCCATTCGCACGATCGCAGTGTTGGTCATGACCGACTTGGAAACAAAATGGTCGTTGACCGAAACCTGGGTTCAGACGGCAATGCTCGGGGTCGGGGTGATCGGGCTCTTCATCCTGGGCATGTTCCCGCAGGCAATGCAACCCTTCCTTGCCAGCCTGCCCACTTTGTTTGAGCATCTTGGTCAATAAGCTCTCTTTCATAAGGGTATAATTTTACGGTTCACCGCAGAGGATGTTCCGTCTCCCAATTCCTCTAAAAGCACGCTTCGATATCAAATCAACTCCCATCTTTTTTTGGAGATTTCCCAATGGAATTTGAACAGATCATCAAACGCCTTGAGTTCCTCGATAAACAACAACGTGAAACCAAGGATACTCTCGCCGCCCTGAAAGAACGACTGGCGTCCTACGAATCTTCAGTGGACGTTGTTTCCAAACAGATTAAAACGCTCAGCAAACAAGTCGCTGAGGTTCAGCCGGTAGCCAATCGTATCGACCAGTTCGAAACCCTTATCACCAAACAGCGTACCGAGATCGTCAAACTGATCGAGCAGGCGGATAAAAATCACACCACCGCCGAAAAAGAGATGACCAAGGAATACCGCGTCGAGTTTACCGCCATTCAAAAGACCCTCGCGCAATTGAAAGCCGCGTCAGATCAGACCGAGGTAAAAAAACAGCTGAAAGAACGCGGCGACGAGATTAAACGCATCCAAACCAATGTCGGTGACTTTGTCTCCAAGATCGAGGAAGCCAAACGCGCCAATGACGATGTCAAACATTCGCTGCTTGCAGCCGAAGAAGCGCGCAAGAACGACCTGAAGCGCGTGGCAGACCTGCAAGGCGAACTAACAGCCCTGCGCAAACGCATCGACGAGAACCGCGACAAAGCCACCATTCAAAGCGACAACATCCGCAACGTGGAAAACCGCCTGAAAGACCTGCTCGCCTCGGAACTGGAACGCAAACAGGCACAGACCGCCTTCATCGAACAGCAAAGCGTGGCACAGATCGACCGCGAACGAGCCTGGAAGGATTGGCAGGAAAAATTCGACAGTTTCCAGGAAGAAGCCAAGGGGTTGGATGCAGAGCTCCAAAAAATGGAGGAAGCCCTGCGTGGCGCAAAAAAGGCGCAGGAAACCTACGTGGAGCTCAACACAAAGCTCGAGCGGCGCATCAACGAAGTGACGGAGATGCAGCGCCTCGCCGAAGAGCGCCTGCGGCAGGAATGGATCAGCTTCAAAGCCGACGAGCAAAAACGCTGGACCGGGTACAGCCTGTCTTCCGAAGAATCCTTCCGCGATATTCGCAAGGAAGTCGGCAAATACGAAACGAGCATAAACACTCTCAACGAGATCACCCAGGTCATGCAGGATCAATTGCACCAGACCACCGATGCATCTGAAAAGCAGCTGCAAGAATTAATGAACGTTGTCCACGAATGGATGACTTCCTACCAGCGCATCATGGGACACGGAAAGAAAACCCCGGCTGCAAAGAAATAACCAGATACCTGAAGGGGAAGCCGGAGAAATTCCTAAGGTTTTTTCAGACTGCCCGCAAAGTGTGGTTAAATTAAACCCATGAGAGTCATCGGCACAGCAGGTCACGTAGATCACGGAAAATCCACACTCATCGAAGCCATCACCGGCACACATCCAGACCGGCTCAAAGAAGAAAGAGCGCGCGAGATGACCATCGAACTAGGTTTCGGCTGGCTCACCCTGCCCAACGGCGAGGAAATCGGCATCGTGGACGTGCCCGGGCATCGCGACTTCATCGAGAACATGCTCTCCGGCATCGGGGGAATCGACGCGGCGCTGCTCGTCATCGCTGCCGATGAAGGCGTCATGCCACAGACGAAGGAGCACCTCGCCATATTGGATTTACTCCAGATTCCCGCCGGGCTGATCGTTTTGACAAAAACCGATCTCGCTTCAGACTCAGGGTGGCTTGATCTCATTGAGACGGATGTCCGCGCTGCTGTGAGCGGAACTGTGCTAAAAGATGCGCCCATCCTGCGCGTATCGGCTAGAAACAAAACCGGCATCAAAGAACTGATCTCCGCACTGCAAACCCTGCTTGAAACCAAACCCGCCCGCCCCGACCTGAACCGTCCACGCCTGCCCATCGACCGCATCTTCACCATGAGCGGATTCGGAACCGTGGTGACGGGCACCCTCAGCGACGGTCACATCGCCGTCGGCGACGAGGTGGAAATTCTGCCCGGCGGCGCAAAGGGACGCATCCGCGGGCTGCAAACGCACAAAAAGAAAGAGGAACGCGCCGTACCGGGTTCGCGTACGGCGGTCAACATCTCAAACGTGGATGTGGAACAGATCCGTCGTGGAGACGTGTTGGCACACCCCGGTCAATATCAGGCCGCGCGCCGCATCGACGTACGCTTCCGTGCGCTCAAAGACATCAGCAAGCCATTGCAACACAATGACGAAGTAAAGTTCTTCGTCGGCGCAAGCGAGACCATTGCCACGCTGCGGCTGCTGGGCGTGGAGGAACATGGCGCCGGTGAAGAAGGTTGGGCACAGCTCGAACTGCGCGACCCGCTTATTGCCGTGCGCGGTGACCGGTACATTCTGCGCCGACCTTCGCCCAGCGAAACGCTCGGCGGCGGCGTCGTGGTGGATCACCAGCCCAAGGGCAGGCACAAACGATTCGATATCGATGTCATCAAATCGCTGGAATCTCTCGCCCAGGGTTCTCCCGCAGACGTGCTATTCGAGGCAGCAATGGCTCTTCAAGTGGCACCTGTCAAGGAGATGTTCGCCAAATCACGGCTGGAGGCTGATGCGGCGGAATCTGCTTTGCAGGAATTGTTGAGGAATGGTCAATTGGTGATGCTCGAGTCGGACAACTCAGCCATGAAAAACGCAATGGCGGCTGCGCTCCCCTATTGGAATGCCTTGCAGGAAAAGATCCTACAGATTGTCGAATCGCACCACACACAATATCCGCTGCGGCGCGGGATTCCTCGCGAAGAGCTGAAAAGCAAAATAAAGCTCACGCCGAAGATATTCAACGCAGCATTATCGTTCCTTGTTTCCCGGCAATCATTGCTCGACCAACGCGGAGCGGTGTCCAATCCGGGGCATGAGATCCGCTTCAATGGACAGGAGCAGGTCAAGGTCCAGACCCTGATGCGGAGGTTCGAGGTTAATCCATTTGCCACGCCGAGCGTCAAGGAATGTCAAGCCGAAGCAGGAGAGGAAGTTGTCAACGCATTGATCGAATTGGGCGATCTGGTTGCCGTTTCAACGGAGGTCATCTTCCGAAAAAAGGATTATGAAACCATGGTGGAGCGGATCAAAAATGCCATTCGTCAGCATGGGCAGGTTTCGCTTGCAGAAGTCCGCGATCTGCTGGGAACGACGCGGAAATACGTGCAGGCTTTGCTCGAGCATTTGGACGCGATCGGTGTAACCCTGCGGGATGGGGATGTACGAAAGATCAGAAAGTGATGGTGTGATGCCAGAATTTCTAAAAGACCTTTTCAAACCACCCGTGTTTGAAAACGAGGAGGAGACACATCAGGCTTTTTTGCTGAATGTGATCCTTTGGGGGCTTGTCATTGTGCCTGTGCCTTACGTCATCTTCAGTTTCGTTGCGGAAAATGAAATCCCTTGGCGCGCTGTCATACAAAGCGGCGTGGGTGAAGCGATCAACTTCATTTTGTTGTTCCTGTTGAAGCGACGGTATGTCCGAATCGCATCTGCGCTTCAGGTAGCCCTGTTGTGGGCGTTCTTCTCTGTATCGGCATTTACAGGTGTGGGGGTTCAGGGCGAATCTTATCTATTGGGGTATCCGCTGGTCATCATCATTGCGGGATTATTACTGGGCGGCCCGGTGGCGTTGGGCGTGGCGGTTGCCTCGGTTTTGTCGGGCTTGGTCATGGTGCATTTACAAAGCCAGGGGATGCTCATTGAGGTTGACCGCCCAGCAATTGGGACGTGGGTGTTAAGCCTTGCCATCTTTCCGATGGGCGCATTGTTACAACATTTATCTTCGCGCACGGTCAGGAATGCGCTGAGGCGCGCTAAATTGAGCGAGGAACGCTACAGACTGATCTCGAATGTAAGCTTCGACTATACCTTTGAAAACCGCATCGATAAGAACGGTGATTCGACCCTGGTTTGGGTCGGCGGTGCGTTCGAAAAAATGACCGGGTACACGCTTGAAGAATATGTCGCCACGGGCGGCTGGCTTGGTCATGTTCACCCGGATGACCTTGAAAAAGATGCGCAGGATATGCAAAAACTGTTCAATAACCTGGAAGTGGTCAGTTCGGAGATCCGCACCTTTACAAAAAACGGGGATATCTGTTGGGAGCGGACGTTCGCATACCCGGTCTGGAGCAAAGAGGAGAACCGCCTGGTTGGTATCGTAGGCGCTGTTCAGGACATCACCGCACAAAAACTGGCAGAGGAAAAACTCAAGGACATCCACCTCCAGCAGGCGGCCATTTTGGACAACATCCCAGACATGGCATGGATGAAAGATCTGGACAGCCGCTACATTGCCGTCAACGAACAATTCATGAAAGCATGCGGCATGACGATGGAGGAGATCATCGGCAAGACCGATAGCGAGGTTTGGCAGCCACACTACGCAGAGCGATACCGCTATGACGACCTTGAGGTCATCCAGTCTGGTCAACGCAGGCGGGTCGAGGAACTTCAGGAGGACCAATCTGGCAGGGAATATTGGGTGGAGACCATCAAAACCCCCATCCGCAATGCCAATGGCGAGATCATCGGTACGACCGGCATTGCCCGCGAGATCACTGAACGAAAAAAGGCGGAACTGGAACGGGAGAAACTGATCACCGAACTGGAACTCAAGAACGCGGAACTGGAACGCTTCACCTATACTGTTTCGCATGATCTCAAATCTCCGCTGGTGACCATCACCGGCTTCCTCAGTTACCTGGAAAAGGACGCGCGTTCGGGAAATTTCGAAAAATTCGACAACGATCTTAAACGCATCCGTCACGCCGTGGATAAAATGCAGATGCTATTAAGGGACCTGCTGGAATTATCGCGCATCGGCAGGATCATCAATGAGCCGGTGGAAACCAGCGTTGGCGAGATCGTTCGCGAGGCGCTTGCGCTGGTGGATGGGCAGTTGCAAGCGCGGGGTGTGCGCGTCGAATACACCGATGAAGATCTAACGATCTTCGGAGACCGTGTCCGCCTCGTCGAGGTAATGCAAAACCTGCTCGACAACGCCGTCAAGTTCATGGGCAGCCAGCCCCATCCACAGATCCGCATTGGAGCGATCCGTGACGAACAAGGCAAACCCATCTTCTTCGTACAGGACAATGGCATTGGCATCGCACCGCAATTCAGCAATCGCATCTTCGGATTGTTCAACAAACTTGATGCAGACTCACAAGGTTCTGGTGTTGGGTTGACGCTCGTCAAACGGATCATCGAAGTCCACGGCGGGAGGATCTGGGTCGAATCACAGCCCGGCGAAGGCGCCACGTTTTATTTCACATTGCCCTAGGCATGTTAGGCATGTAACGTTTTTTTTCAAAGGTTGAGTAAAAAGGAGATCTCATGTGTGGAAGATTTACCCTTACCGTTGACCCTGCCGAATTGAAGGAAACATTTGCGGGGTACGAGTTCCCGGCACAATTTGCCCCGCGCTTCAACATCGCCCCCACGCAACCCGTGCTTGCCATCCCAAACGACGCAAAAAATAAAGCGGATTTCTTCCTGTGGGGGCTGATCCCCTCGTGGTCGAAAGACCCATCCATCGGCAACAAACTCATCAATGCGCGCGGTGAAACCATCGCCGAAAAACCGTCCTTTCGCGGCGGTTTCAAGTACAAACGTTGTCTCATCCCTGCCGATGGCTTCTACGAATGGAAAGCCACCCACAGCGAAAAAACGAAGACACCCTACTTCATCCACATGAAAGACCGCAAGCCGTTTGCCCTTGCCGGGCTGTGGGATGAATGGCAATCGCCAGACGGTGGCACACTGCGGACCTGCACCATCATCACCACCGAACCGAATGAATTGATGTCGACCCTGCACAATCGCATGCCGGTGATTCTGCATCCGCAGGACTACGACCTCTGGCTCGACCCCGCGCCTCAGACTCCGGAAAAACTGATGCACCTCATCAAGCCTTTCCCCACCGACAACATGTCCGCGTACCCGGTTTCAACACTGGTCAACAAACCCGGTAATGACCGCCCTGAATGCGTCGTCCCTGCCTGACACACTTAAGAAATCGTAAAAATTTAAAATGCAAAATCCAAAGTTCTGGCTTACCAGCCGTTTCCCCGCGCTTGCCTCGCGTGATTATGTCCTCTTTGTCATCGGTCAATTCATTTCCGTTATCGGCACATGGATGCAAGCCACTGCACTGCCATATCTTGCCTATCGTATCTCGGGGCGTCCGCTAGACCTCGGCTTGATCGGCTTTTCCACCACCCTTCCGACACTGTTATTCGCCCTCCCCGCAGGCGTACTGGTGGAACGTTGGGACAAACGCAAGGTGGTCATCATCCTTCAAGCGGTCATGTCGGTCCAGGCGTTCGGGCTGGCGTATCTGACTTTTACGGGTCAACTTCAGATCTGGCATATCGTTGCGTTGGCATTTCTTTATGGGTCGGCAGTCGCCGTGGAGGTGACCGCCCGCCAAGCCATGTTGATAGAACTGGCAGGCAAAGAGGCGCTGCCGAGCGCCATCGCCCTCCAAACCACCGCTTTCAACCTCGGTCGCATCCTTGGACCGGTAACTGCCGCATGGCTGATCACGACAACTTCGAACGAAGGCAGCGTTTTCCTGACCAATGGCATCAGCTACGTCTTCGTCATTATCGGACTCTTTTTTGCACGTACCCGCTTCAAGGTTCAAAATGAAGCGGTGAGATCGCAAGGGATGCGCAATGATTTCAAGGAAGGGCTTGCCTACATTCGCTCCAATGCCGTGGTCATGTCTGCCATCCTCATGTCTGCGTTATTGGGTTTTTTCGGAATTCCGCTCATTCAGCAAATCCCCGCGGTTGCGCGCGATATTCTTCAGCCTTTATTGACAACAGAGACTTTGATCGCAACTCGCACAAGCAATTTATACACAGCACAGGGCGCTGGTGCGGTGATCGCCGCTTTTATGATGGCATACTTTGGCAGCGCCAACAAGGACAAGACCTTGCTCTGGGGACAGGCGCTCTTTATCATTCCTGTCATTCTGCTTGGCATGACAGTCAATACAACGCTGGCATTCATTCTGCTGGCGTTCATCGGCTGGGGGACGGTGGTGCAGCTGATAAGCATGAATACGATGATCCAGATCCGCGTCCCGAACGAATTGCGCGGACGGGTGTTCAGCGTTTATTTTTGGGGGCTGCAAGGGGTGGCTCCTTTCGGAAGCATTCTGGTCGGCTGGGTTGCTCAAAACTGGGACGTCCAATCTGCGATCTTTTTGGGTGGAATTGCTTGTTTTGCCGGAGTTGCGCTTGTTCGGCTGTTTTTCAGGCAAAAAGCAGATATTTCTGCTTAAGGCAGGATAAGTTTTGTCGCAGCCAACTTGACTCTGATTTTTTGCTCATGTTATGATTCCGTTCATGCAAAATAGTTTTGAGGAAGACGCTCCCAAACCGGGAGAGGGTGAACGAAAGACCGGCGGCGGTTCGGGGTCGAATATCCGCCAGCAAGGTATATTGGCAAGATGGATCAGCAGCCTGGTCGAAATGGGACTGGGAGAACCGCTCTTGCGGGTCGGCACCAATGTATTTGCGGTGATTGCCATTGTGGCAGTGGTGTTTTTGGTGCAGGCGTATTACAGTCAGCGGCAGCCAGACTCTGAAACGGCAGTTCAGGCTGCCGGTCCGGAAGAGAGCGCAGAGGTGGATATTAATTCCGTCCCCGCCGTGGATGCGCAGATCATCCAAGGCATCTCCCGTTCCGCACAGATCCACACCAACATCCCCAGCCGCCCACGCCAGGAATCTTCCACCTACACTGTGCAGGATGGCGATACGGTCTTTGGTATCGCGGAAAAGTTCGGGCTTCAGCCTCAGACAATTCTATGGGGTAATTACAACACGCTTTTAGATGACCCGCATTCGCTGAAGCCGGGGCAGGAATTGCTGATTCTCCCCGTGGATGGGGTGTATTGGGAGTGGCTTGGCGGCATCCCGTTCGGCGAATGGGCAAAATTTTACGGCGTTACGGCGGCGGATATTATTGAGTATCCCGGTAACAATCTCGACCCCAATTCGATTGGAAATTACGAGAACGCGAACATCCCAACAGGTACCTGGCTGATCATCCCCGGCGGGAAGCGGGAATTCGTCAGCTGGAGTGCGCCGCTGGGTGTAACGCGCGAAAACCCCGCCTCGGCACGCGTACTGGGACCGGGCGCCTGTGACCCGGTCAGCGGCGGCGCGGTGGGCTACGGATATTTCATCTACCCGACAAACAAACATTATCTCTCTGGTTTCGACTTCTCGCCAAGCACCAACCACAACGGTCTGGATTTTGCCGGAAACACGGGCGAAGCGGTCTATGCATCGGATGCAGGCGTGATCGTTTACGCCGGCTGGAATGAGTATGGATACGGCAATATGATCATGGTCGATCATGGGAATGGGTTCCAAACCTTGTATGCCCATCTCAGCGCCTTGAATGTCGGCTGTGGTCAAAGTGTTGGGCAAGGGGAGGTCATTGGCGCGGTTGGGTCGACAGGCAGGTCTTCGGGATCGCACCTGCACTTTGAGCTGATGGCAGGGGTGAAGGTTAACCCCTGGGATTATTTGCCCCCGCCTTAATCCTTGTCAAAGAAGCGAGCCTATACTATAATCCCGCTCGCTCATTTCTTAGGGCGCGTAGCTCAGTTGGTTAGAGCGCATGTATCACACACATGAGGTCCGGGGTTCGAGTCCCTGCGCGCCCACAAAATACCGCCTTGAAAAAGGCGGTATTTTTTATTTCCGGCTTGTCAGCCAAACTATCAAAAAGTCTCAAAAATTGCCGTTACCGCTGCCGTCTGACGGTTTTCCCTTATAATTAATCGGTATGACGACACGTACCAATGAAACTTGGATTTTAGACTTAAAGAGCAGCGGACCGAGCCATGATGAAGCGCTGAACGAACTGCGCGGGATCATCCAAAAAGGTCTGCCGTATGCCCTCTCACGCTGGTTATCGTCTGACGACCCGCTTTTTCAGCCTTTGGTGGAGGAAGTAACGCAGGAAACTCTCCTGCGGGTTCTGGATCAGCTGGACACCTTTGAAGGACGCAGTTTGTTCACCACCTGGGTTCACAAGATCGCCATCCGCATCGCACTGACCGAACTCCGGCGAAAACGCTGGCGCGACGCATCGCTCGACGAACTTACCGAAAATGAGGACGCCCCTCCGCCGCCCGGTTTGTTAGCCGACCCACAGGCGTCTCCTGAGGTCTCTGCCGAGCGGAAGGATATGCTGACGCGTGTCCGCCGTATTCTGGAGGAGGAACTCACCCCAAAACAGCGCGAAGCGCTCGTTTTGCTGGGTTTGCAGGATGTTCCGATGGAAGTTGCCGCCAAACGGATGAACACCAACCGCAACGCCCTTTACAAGCTTCTGCATGATGCCCGCCTGCGGCTCAAAAAGCGGCTCTCCCTTGAAGATCTGACCCCTCAGGATGTCCTGACTGCTTTCGAGCCAAAGTAAGATTAATGAATTATTAATCGTCTCAACGTTAGAATGAACATAAAAAGTCTTTTTCAAAGAATTCGTAACAAATTCAATCCCCAGCCGGAACTGACAGATGAGGTCATCCTCAAGTTCCTGCACGTACTCGAACAGGCGCGCGCGGATGATCTTTCCTGTACGGATATGTACGCCCGCCTGGATGAATTTGTAGATAGTGAGCTGAAAGGAGTGGACGCAGACAAGATCGCCCCACTCATCCACGAGCACCTGGATATGTGCAGCGAATGTTGCGAGGAGTACGAAGCCCTCCTTTCTGTGGTGGAAAATACGAAAGAACAATAAAAAAAGTGACGGGCATGCCCGTCACTTTTTTTATTCCGAAAACAACTTTTCACCTGCGCGGATCGCAACCTTAAGGCGATTCTCCGCCGGCGTGATCGGGCATGACCACATTTCGTTATACGCACAATACGGATTATAAGCATAGTTGAAGTCCACAAGGAAGCGACCGCCCGGCAACGGCTCAGGCTCCAGGTAGCGCCCGGCAGGATAGGTATCAATATTTGCAAGCGAATCCACAAAGGGCAGGAAGTAACCATGCTGGCTGCGATAAATTGTCAAACCGGCTTCCTCCCCCTCCACCGCGAATTTGAAATGGCCAAACTTTTCGTACGCCTGAACGTCGCCGGTGGAGGTCTGCATATCGAACCGAACCTTCTCAGGAAACTCCTCAACCTTCACTTCGAGACATAGAGAGTCATTCTCGGGGAAATATCGCAATCCCTTAAAAACCTTGCGCTGTTCGCGGGTCAGCGGGCTCTGGGGGTGCCCTCCAAAGAACTGGTCTTTCTCGGTACGAAACGCTGTCAATTCGGTCATTTTGCCTCCAAAAGTCTGACGGTTAGACTGTCACGCATCCCCGATTCTTACGAAACCATAACCGCACAAAAATCCCCTTGTCAATTCAACTGCTTTATGCTATTTTTAGCGAGAGAGGATATTTGAATGTCACCTACCCAAAGAACAGTCATGATCATCGAGGATGAAGCGGATGCCGCCGAGCTATTTGCAGAAATGATGCGTGTGAACGGCTTCCGCGTCATCAAAATGTTCTCCAGCGCCCCCGCCATCCCGATCATCTCCCAGGAAAAACCGGACATTATCCTCCTTGACATCATGATGCCCGACATCTCCGGTCTGGAGGTGTTGCGCTACATGCAGCGCGAACCTGAGCTGGCAAAAATTCCCGTCATTGTCGTATCCGCCAAAAGCATGCCCAGCGACATCAAAACCGGTCTCGAAGCAGGCGCGTCCATGTATCTCACCAAACCCGTCGGTTTTCAGGACCTGAAACAGGCTGTGGAAAAAGTCTTGAGCAACAACTCTGCATGAACCAGCTGCGCGTCTTCATCGCTATCCACTTTCCCGAATCAATTCAGGACTCAATCGAAAAACAAACCGCCCGCCTGCGTCAATCGCTGGGGAACGACATCATCCGCTGGGTCGCTCCTCAAAATATGCATTTGACCTTAAAATTCATTGGGAACATTGCCGCCGCACACCTGGACTTCTTAAAACAGATGCTTGTCCAAACAGCGGATTCGCACTCCAGCCTCGAGCTGCAAATCGGCGGCATCGGTTCTTTTCCAAACTCAAAGCGGCCGCGTGTCCTATGGGTCGGAATCCACGCCCCGGCAGAACTCGCCTCTCTGCAAAGAAACATCGAAGCGGGATCGGTCCGCCTTGGGTACGAAAAAGAAGAGCGTCCATTCTCCCCGCACCTCACCCTGGGGCGTGTGCGTCAAACCGCCAGCCCGTCAGACCTGCAAAAAGTTCGCACTGCATTGGAGGGCACTCAGATCGGCAGGATCGGCACTGTCCCAGTCCATGCTGTCCATCTCTACCAAAGCGAGCTGCGTCCTGAAGGGTCGGTTTACACCAGATTGTTTTCCGCCCCATTGAATAAAACTTTCCAATAATGCCATTCTGAGCGGATGGCGGCTCATACCATAACCCGCCATCCGCTCAGGTGACCCCTATGAGGTGAACTCTGAATACACTTGATCTTGCCCGCGAAATCGTCAACTCCCTTGAAGACAAAAAAGGGGAAGACATTGTCCTGCTCGACCTGAAAGGCATAGCCTCCTTCACTGATTACTTCGTCATTTGTACCGGCACCAGCGACCGAATGCTCGACGCGCTCGCCAGCAGTGCCATCGACGATATTCGCAAGAAGTTCAAAAAGAAAGCCAAAAAACAAGGGAACTCCAGAGACGGCTGGGTTGTCGTGGATTATGGCGATGTGGTTGTCCACCTTTTCTCTCCCGACCAGCGTGATTTCTATTCGATCGAGGAATTATGGGAGGATGGAAAGGTGTTGTTGAGGTTGAAATAACCTCGCGGCTTGTGGAAGCAAAAAAACCTGCGGAGTGTACACTCCGCAGGTTTCATTTCAGGGGATTTAATCCGAGTACTCGTAGTGTCTGGTCAGTGTGTAGGTGATGTAGTTTACCCACAAAGGCTGGACGATATTCCATTCATAATCGTGCGAGGAAAAAGTCTGGATGACCATTCGCCCGTCGAGGCAGACCGCCAGCACACCATAATCCGATTTGCGGTTGGCGTGCAAGCCGCCCACCAGCACCGCATCGCCACCCGAGCCCAACTCCAACAGGTCTCCGGCATCCGTGAACCATTCCGGGTAGGGATAGTTTGGGGCTTGGACCGTGTTCGGCGTAGAAAGAAGCGGGTGGGATTTGTCCAGCCAGTAGATCGAATAATCGAAGGGGTCGTATTCAAAGTTCCGAGTCCAATCGCGCTGGAATTTGACCCCGCAGCGACTGAGGATCGGGGCGATCTTTCCGTTCGCGATCTTATCGAGATACCAGGCTTCGATGATGACCGCGCCTCCATTGTCGATGTGGTCGTACATCATTTCGAACATCTCGCCGCTGAACCCGGTTCGAACTTCTGCCGCCACGATCATCAAGTCCCAATTCGTGGCGGAATTGGCATGCGACTTGAAATCCCCCAGACCGTCGGCAGTGTTGATAACCTTCCCACCGGAAAAGTTCATCGCGTTAATCGTACTGTTGACCATCGGCACCAGTGCCGGGTATCCTCCAATATCCTCATAGATCAGAATATTGGAGGCTTTGATGCGATCTGCCATATCCATCGGTTCTTCGGTCGCGACTTCTACTGGAGCGGTATTGCTTCCCCCCGAAGGCGCGACGGTATATGTGGGATAAGGCGTGTATGTTGGTATGGCTGTGGGCAGGTTGGAAGCCGTCCCCACCGCGTCCAATGTAGATTGTTGGATTGCCATGCTGGTTTGCTGTACGCCCAACGCTACCCGTGTTTCTTCAATGTCCAAATCTTCCCCCGTATATCCCGGAAGTGTGCAGGCAAAAACTGCAAGCATGACCATGAAAACAGCAGGAAACCATCGTGACTTTTTCATGTCAGTTTCTCCTACCAGCTATTGAAATCGAAGTTCTCGTCGACAATTTCATTATACATCCGCATTTGTGAAATTAATTACAATAAATTTTAGGGAAAAATAAAGACCCCGCAGAAATTTCTGCGGGGTCTCAGGATGCTGATGATTCGGGGTTATTTCTCGAACACCCAGGCATCAATGGCGCGTTTCCAATCGACAAGTTCTTCCTTCTTAAACCACAAATCCACTTCGCGGATGCCGGTTTCGGGCTTATCCGAAGCGTGAATGAGGTTGCGACCTACTTCGAGGGCGAAATCATGGCGGATGGTTCCCGGCGCAGATTCGACCGGCTTGGTCGAGCCAACGGTCTGACGAACTGCCGCCACGGCATTGGGACCTTCCCACACCATTGCCATCACCGGCGCGGAGGTAATGTAAGAGATCAAGCCATCGTAGAACGGCTTGCCTTTGTGTTCGGCATAATGCTGTTCCGCCAACTGCTGGCTGACCTGAATGAATTTTGCGCCCACGAGGCGAAGACCGCGGCGTTCAAAGCGTGAGATCACTTCACCGATCAAGCCACGCTGAACACCATCGGGTTTTACAAGTACGAGCGTTCTTTCCACGGAATTCCTCCAAAAGTTTTGTTACAAAACCTGACAGGTCGTTGCGACCTGTCAGGTTTGCTTTTTATCGAATGAGCTCTTCCGCCTTGTTGTAGGCGTCGAGCGCTTCCTTCAAACGGTTTGCGCGCATGTAGGCGTCGCCCAGAGCCTGCCAGATGCTGACTTCCACCGGGTAACGGTACAGCGAATCGCTCAGGTGGCTGATGATCTCTTCAAGATGCCTGCCCTTTTTGATAAGCTTCCCAAAATGAAGCAACGCTTCGGGGATATCGCCACGATCCAGCTCAGTGCGGGCTTGGGTAAGCAGATTGACGCCTGCCTGCCCTTCCGCTTTCTTGGGCTGCGCTTTTTTGACAGGAACCTTCTTCTTTTCCATCACGGGTTTTCCGGCAGGTTCGGGCGGTGGCACACTTTTCTCGACCTGCTGCTGGCGCGACTGGGAAGAGACTTTCACCGGTTGAGCAGGTTTCTCAGCCACAGGATGCCAATCAGATGGGGTAATGGGCGTTGGCTGACCGGTAACCGCTTCGGATTCGTACTGCTCACGATGCAGCCAGGGCGGCAGGTCTTCCTCCGACTCAGTTGCGCCAGATTCCTCTTCCATGCCTTGCAGCCAATCGGGCAAGTCTGCTGTCAGAGTGACAGGGGCAGACTCCTTGGTCGGGGTGGAAGCGACAGGCTGTTTCCACGTTTCATCTTCCGGCTCGGCTTCTGTTTCCATGCCGCTCAACCAGTCAGGCATTTCCCGCTTCTCCTGCGAAGGCGCAACCGCCTTTTCGGGTTGGCTTGGGAAGGGCGGACGCTGGGAAGCGCGCAAAAGATTCGGGTCCAGGTCGAGACCGGGCTCATTATCCAAACTACTCAGCCAGTTGGAAAGATCCTGGTCGCCCACCACATCTTCGGCGCTGACGTGGGTTTCGCTTTCAAGGCTATCCAGCCAGTTCGGAAGTTGAGATGCCGGCTCGGCGGGCCTCAAGTCTTCGGCGGCAGGCTGGGGCGTCTCTGTGAGCCATTCAGGGATTTCTCCACGTTCGAGGGGTTGTTGTTCCTCTGCTTCGGGTTTCATCCAATCGGGAATATCCGCGGCTTCCGCCGGAACATCCTGCTTATTATCTTCGCCAAGGTTGCGCAGCCACATGCCCGTTTCATCGGTGGCAGGCTGAGAAGCGCCCTTCTCGAATTCGGCGAAGAATTCCTCGCCGACATTTTGCGCATTTTCGACCCAGTCGGTTTCGACTGGTTTTTCTTCTGCTTGCGGGGTTTCACCGATGATTTGCGCCTGCTGTACCCATTCGGGCGGGGTTTCACTGCGCTTGTTCGGGTCGGTAACCAGTTCTTCGGGCTTGGCGCCGTGTTTGGCAGCCAGCGATTCGAGCCAGGCTATGGCATCATCTTGCTCCTGCGCAGAGGAGCCAAGGCTTTGGGCATCGGGTTGAGGTGTTTGCGAGGGTGGTTGTTGCGCTGCGGCGGATTGCGCTTGCTGCACCCACTCAGGCGGGGTTTCACTGCGCTTGTTCGGGTCGGTGACCAGTTCTTCGGGTTTTGCGCCATGCTTGGCAGCCAACGATTCGAGCCAGGCAACTGCGTCATCCTGTTCCTGTGTGGAAGATCCAAGGTTTTCAAGGGATGGAGCGGCTTCGCCCTTCGGCTCGGCGCCTTTGAGCCAGTCGGGGATGTCGGCGGGCTGCGCTTCCTCCTGCGCCGAAACAGATTCGGGTTGTCTGGAAGTTTCCTCGCCGCTGAGACCACTCAACCAATCAGGAGCATCTTCTGAAGGCATTCCTTCGGCTGTAGATGCGGCGCTGGTTGCAGCAGTTGCCGCCACACCAGCCGCTCCCAACCCAGCCAGCCAATCGGGCAGGTCAGCTGAAGATTCGGTCTGCGCTTCTTCGGCAGCCGATTGGGACAGCTCAGAACCTTTTTCTTCTACACCCTCCAATCCTTTGAGCCAATCCGGCGTGTCGATGGATTGGGTCTCGATGGCACCAGGTTCGGTTTTTTGGCTTCGTTCAGGTGCCTGTCCCTTGAGCCAGTCGGGCAGGTCGGCGGGGACAAGGTCGCCTTCCGAAGCGGGTTCTTCGTCAAAAATAGATGTTGGCTGCTCGGGTCCTTTGGCTTCGCCCCAACCAGCGGCACGGAGGAAGTCTGGAATCTCCTCCTCGCCCATTGCCATGGCAGAAGAGGTTTCGGTGTTGGATTCACCCGAGGTCAACCACTCCGGCTGCGCGTCGGAGGAGGATGCGCCCAACGCGGGCACGGAGCCTGCTCCAATGCCAAGCGCGGAGCCCCAATCCTGCCCCATTTGAACTTCTTCACCTGTGTATTCAAGGCGTTCCAAATTAATGGAAGCATCGGAAACTTCGCCGGTATGGAAGATCGATTCTTTTGTAAAGTTTGCGTACGGGTCCATCTCGCCGACGCGCATACGGTACACCTGCGTACTTTCGGCAGTGCCAGCCGTGGCGGGCAAAAGATCGACCATGATGCGGTTGGCTTCGAAGCAGTAGGGATAGCGTTTGAGCAACTGACCACACAGGTCAGATGCGTCCGATTTCTGTCCGCTGCGGAAGTGGGACAATGCGAGTAAAACCTGCATGTCGGCGCGCTGCGGGTCTTCGGCGAGTACGGAACGGATCTCGCTAACGGCTTGCGGATACAACTCGCCTTGCACATAGATGCGCGCCAGGGAGCCGCGCGTCATACGGACTTTGGGTGGTTCGACCCCATCACGCCGACCGTACAGCCGCTGCAATTCCGCCTGGATGGCAGGGTTGGCAGACTGCACTTCGAAGGCGCGTTCCATGTGCCAGATGGCGTCATCCAGTTTGTTCTCTTCGTCACGGATGATACTCATGCCAACATGAGCGACAAAATCGTCGGGAACCGCCATCAACAAGCGCCCAAAAATATCGACAGCCTCTGTGTAGCGTCGCGCTTCGAGATACGCCTTACCAAGCAATCGGTAGGTTTCGAGATGTTTGGGGAAGGTCGTCAGAATATGGCGACAATGGGCTATCGCCTCATCGAGATTGCCCTGTTCGACGAGTCGTTCTATCTCGCGGTTGTAGATTCGCAGTGAGACTTTTGCCATTGCCTGTTCCTAGTTTTTTTATAGTATGCCTGATTCATAAGAAAATCGCAAGACTATACGCTATTTTACTCGTAAAACAGGGGTAATGGCGGCACAGATTCGTCGCTAAACCGATAGGCTGTTAGTACTGTCTCGCGTGCTTCTGCCAGTTTTGCCGCATCATTGGCATGGATTTCAAACAATACTTCTCCAGCGCGAACCGGGTCGCCCACTTTTTTGTGGATGATAAACCCAACAGCATGATCGATGGGATCGCCCTTTTTGGCGCGCCCTGCTCCAAGCGCAACTGCCGCCTCGCCCACGATCCGGGCGTGAACCTGGGAGATGAATCCACTGCGCGGTGTTTTGACTTCCTCGATGTAATTTGCCGGTTTGAACTTCGAGAGATCGTCAATATAGGAAACATCACCACCCTGGGCAGACACGAGCACACGCAACTTTTCCAGGGCGCTGCCATCCGCAATGGATTTTTCAGCCATTGCACGGGCTTCGGTCAGGTCTTTGGCGCGGTTACCCACCACGAGTACGTGCGCCGCCACATGCAAACAATGCTCCAAATAATCTGGCGCGCCGCCACCTTTGAGGGTCTCGACGGCTTCGATCATTTCCAGCGCATTGCCAACCGCTGCACCCAGGGGTTGATTCATGTCTGAAAGCAATGCAACTGTTTTTCGTCCTGCAAGGCGACCAATATCCACCATCAGCCCGGCAAGTTGGCGCGCGTCTTCCAGCGTTTCCATGAATGCACCCAGCCCCATTTTGACATCCAACACAATGGCTTGCGCTCCTGCTGCGATCTTCTTCGACATGATGGACGATGCGATCAGCGGCATGGACGGGACCGTGCCAGTCACATCACGAAGTGCGTACATTTTCCCATCCGCGGGCGCCAGATCCATGGATTGCCCCGTGAGCACGATCCCCTTTTCTTTGAGTTGTTTTTTGAATTCATCGGTGGAGAGGTCTACGCGATAACCGGGAACGGATTCGAGTTTGTCGAGTGTGCCGCCGCTGAAGCCAAGCCCGCGCCCCGACATTTTACCGACGGGCAGTCCGCAAGCCGCCACCATCGGCATGACCGAGATGCTGGTTTTATCCCCCACGCCGCCGGAGGAGTGTTTATCTACGGCAATGTCCACGATCTTGGAAAGATCGAGCACCTGCCCGGATTTTGCCATGGCAAGTGTAAGATCGGTCGTTTCCTGCGCGGTCATGCCGTTCAATAAGACCGCCATTGCAAATGCTGAGGCTTGGTAATCTGGAATTTCCCCGTTGGTGAAGCCATGAATAAAGTATTCGATCTCCGCGGCTGTCAGTTCCTGATGGTCGCGTTTTTTGATGATGATATCTACCGCGCGCATTCGATTCTCCTTTTATTTCCTGCGCGGTTATTTTATCGCATTTTATCAGGCAAACTTATGGGCGAGACGACCTTGCCCTGCTATCTTTCCAACTTCTGACCCTCTTTCGTATCCTTGACCTTCCACCCCAGGGCTGCAATTTCATCCCGCAGGTGGTCTGAGGCGGCGAAATCCTTGTTCGCACGGGCTTGCCTGCGTTGCTCAAGCAAGACAAGGACTTCGCTGGGTGGTTCGGCTTCAACTTTTTGGACATCCACCGTCATCCGCCAGACACTCGGGGGGATATCTTTCTCCAATGGGTCAGGCAGTTGGAACTCGCCGATCTCCTTCAACGCGAACTTCGAGCCAGAGGAGTAGATCTCCGGGTTGCACTCGCGGACGATGGATACAGAACTCACGCCGCTGACCTCACACGTTCCCGCTTCAAGATCGATGATGAGACCGGTGTGTTCATCCAACCCGATGGTGGTGTTATCCGGCGGGAGCAGGTCACACCATTGCTTAAAGCGTTCCATGCCGACGAAACAGCGACTGGTGTCCAGATCCACTCCGCCGTCGGCGTTGTTCCAATGGGGGATGAAAGATAAGTGCATGCCAAAATCGGAGAAGAATCCCAACCCATTTTTGGCATGGACATCCTCACCCACTTTGTAGATTTCATAAACAGGCAAGACCCATTGCCCGACCGAGATGGTTGCGGCGGATGCGAAAATGAGAGTTGCTCCCTGCCTGTGCCGCGCGCGGATGATATCCCATGTGAGTGTGCCTTGTAACTGGCGCGCCAAATAGCTGGGACTGCCCGGTCCCATGAAGATCATGTTGGCTTGCAATAATGGCTTGAGGATTTCGGGGTTGTCGGGGCTAAACTCCGTCCCTTTTTTGCGGGCGGGGATCAGGTCGATGGTCGGTTTGTAGTTTTGCAATCGAGTTGCAAAAAAATCGCCCACACGTCCGGCGACGAGAGAAGTGTTCAACTCAAAGCCAGCTGGCGTTTCGAGGATGGCGATCCGCAACGGGTCAGGGATGAGGCGGGCGAGAGCCTCGAAGATGCGTCCACCTGCGAGGGACGTCTCGCCGGAACCGAGAAAAGCAACGTGTCCGAGTGTCATACTAGTTGGATGATGCGTTTATCTCGTCTATTACACTGAGGAAGGTTTCATTATCGGGGATATCCGACATGGACGTGCCGTAATGCACATAACGGATGCGCCCATCTTTATCCACGATGCAATTGAGCGGCATGCGCCCAAGTTTGAAAAGATTGACTTCCTGGCGGTATTGCCTCGCAACTTTATGATTTGGATCGGGCAGACCGACATAGGGGATATTTTCCTTTGTCCAATAGCGTTTAAAGGAATCGCCCGCATCGGGACCGACAGCTATGATCTCCACACCCCTGGCTTTGAAGTCTTCATAATGGTCGCGCATGCGCGCCAACTGCGCGCGACAGTGAGGTCACATGAAGCCGCGCAAAAAAGCAAGGACGACGGGTTTGTCTCCGCGAAAGTTTGAAAGACGGATACGATTGCCATTGACATCTTCAAGTTCGAAGTCAGGGGCGGGAGTGCCGGGAGTGATGATATGTTTCATGGGGTTTCCAAATATTGTAGCACGGCGTCCATGAACGGTTCGGGACATTCCTCCTGCGGGACATGACCACAGGCGGGGATCAGGTGTAGGGTCGCATCGGGGATCTCCGCCGCTACGGCTTCGAGATACCACGGGCGGATAAGGCGATCTTCCTGTCCGCCAACGATGAACACCGGAAGGGTTAACTGGGGCAGCATCGGACGGATTTCAGGGTAAGGGTCGGCGAAGGTCAGTTCGTAAAATGCACGATCCCAGTTTTCTATTTTAAGCAGGTTCAGGTATTCCTGCCGCACTTCGTCGGTCAGTTTGGATGGATCATACCACTCGCGCTCCACCGTACGCGGAAGCCGCTCCAAATAATCGCGCATCAAAAGCGGACCAATGTGCCGCATTTGTGGCGTCCACATAACAGGCATAGCCCACGCCGGAAATTTTGGTCCACGCCCGCCGCCCACGCCGGGAGCCACAAGGATCAGGTCATTGACGCGTTCGGGATATTCCAACGCGAACGCCACCGCCACTGCCCCGCCCGCAGAGTTGCCCACGAGGGTTGCTTTTTCGATCCCAAACGCATCCAGCAACGCGCGCAGAATTTCAATGTTGGCTTTTATGCCATAGGGATTCGCCTCCCAGTTCTCCGGCATGGGGCGCTCAGTCAAACCAAACGCCGGGCGGTCGTAGGCGATGACACGTCCGCGTGCCGCGAAGTCGTCCATCACTTCGCGCCAGGAAAAGGTATTGCCACCGAATGGATGCAGGAGGATGAATGTCGTCTCGCCTTTCCCTGCCTCCTTGTAATGAATATCGACGCCGTTGATCTCGATGAATTTGCTATCGGCATCGACAAATTCCTGCTCACTGACCAATCCATCCAGTTTTGGGACGGGGATGGCGAACGGACCAACAGCAAGGGTTACGCAGGCAAAAACAATAAACAGTAGGGAGATTTTCTTCAAGCGATTCATGGAGCCAGTGATCAATTATCAGGAAACGGTTATCAGATGGCAGTCTGCTGCCATCATCCACGGTCTATTATCGTAACACGTCCGCAAAGAACTCAGCCGTCGCAGCTGCGGTCTGAGACCACTGCTCTTCGGGAGAGATCGTCGCTTCGTTGTCGCCGTCTTGAGGTCCGTAGGAACCGAACTGCGCATGATTGCCGCCTTCGATGGCGACAAATTCCGCACCTGCCGGCAGAAGCAATCTGGACTCGTCGATCGTATCCACCCCAGCCAGCCCATCCTTTGTGCCGTAGATGGAAATCACGTTTGTCCCATTTTTCTTCAATGAATCATCCGCCGGATAGGAAGCCCAAAGGACCACGCCTTTGACCTCAGGGTGATTCGCCGCATACGACGAAGCCGCCACGCCGCCAAGTGAATGTCCACCTACGAACCAATTTGCGACTTCAGGGTACGCCGCCTGAATACGCGCCGCCGCATTTACATCGAAAAAAGCAAGATTCAACGGCGCAGGCGAAACAACCACAAAATAACCCTGAGCCGCGATCAACTTCAAAGCAGGCGCATAGGCGCGATAGTCCACTTTGCCGCCGGGGTAAAAAACAAAACCTGTTTCAGGGCGCACACCGTCCGCCGGATAAAAAACCATCCAGCCATTTTCCGCGCTGTAAGTCACCCGCCCGTCTGAGACCATTGCATTTAATGCAACATCTGTGGCAACAGAAGAATCATTCGCCCAAACCACAAATGCAAAGCCAACAATAAACAAGGCGAGCGTGAGAACCGCCGCCGCTATCTTAAAAATCCGTTTCAAATTATTACCTCTCTACGAGTTGTTTTGCCTTCGCCCAAATGGCATCGAACATCTCCGGCGTCAACTTTTTTGTGGACGTATTCTGCTGGCTCGGGTGATACGAACACAACACCCACTTGCCATTGTCCAGTTGATAAGACGCGCCGTGCGCGAATTTATATACCGGTTTTCGGGCGGAATATATTTTGAGAATCCGCTCAAATGCAACTCTACCCAGGCAAACAATGACCCCCGGATTAATAATTTCTAATTCTCGTTCGAGGAAAGGCTGGCAATTATTCAATTCATCTGGACTGGGCTTGTTATCAGGCGGAGCACAACGACCCGAAGCCGTAATAAACATATCTTTGAGGAGAAGTCCATCGCTTCGGGACTCAGACGTGGGCTGATTCGCGAACCCAGCCTTGTGCAACGCTGGATACAAAAAATTTCCCGACGCATCGCCCGTAAACTGCCTGCCCGTGCGGTTCGAACCATGCGCGCCGGGGGCGAGTCCCACCACCAGCACACACGCCTGCGGGTCACCAAATCCCGGCACGGGTTTTCCCCAGTATTCATGATCCTTGTACGCCTTGCGCTTGACCCGCGCCACTTCCTCGCGCCACTCCACCAAACGCGGACATTTACGGCACGCGATAATTTCTTTATTGTGTGCTTCAAGTTGAATTTGTTTCACCACTTCGTTCCTCGCAATAACATCAAAGAATCAACATCGCGTCGCCGAAAGAATAAAAACGATAGCCTTCTTTGATGGCAAGTTCGTATGCAGACAAAACCTTCTCGCGCCCTGCAAAGGCACTAACCAGCATAATCAGCGTGGACTTGGGCAGATGGAAGTTTGTGATCATCGCATCCACGACCGTGAATTGATAACCGGGAAGGATGAAGAGAGTGGTAGGACCAGCAAATGCCGAGATTCGAATATTTGATGTTCGACTAGCGACTGTCGAACTCTGTCCAGACGATTCCAATGTCCGAACACTTGTCGTCCCCACAGCAACGACACGTCCGCCATTCTGTTTGGTCTCGTTGATGAGATCAGCCGTCTCTTGCGGAAGATGACACCACTCGGAATGAATCTTGTGCTCCTCAGGGTCGTCTTCATTGACGGGTGCGAAGGTATCCAAGCCAACATGCAGCGTCACATACGTCACCCGCACCCCCATCGCTTGGATTTCATCCAGCAGATGCGGTGTGAAGTGAAGTCCAGCCGTGGGAGCAGCAGCAGAACCAACTTCCTTCCCAAAAACGGTCTGATATCGTTCCGGGTCACTCAGTTTTTCGTGGATGTACGGCGGCAGAGGGATGTTTCCAATTTTCGGAAAGTACGGCTCAATGGGTTCGGAAAATTTGACGAGCCGCTCTGAGCCTTCCAGGATTTCGACGATCTCAGCCTTGGGTCCATCTTCTACTTGCACCGATTTGCCTACACGCAAACCTTTGCCGCCCACCAAAGCTTCCCAAATCAGTTCATCACGTTTTCGGAGGAGAAGAATCTCCACTTTGCCACCTGTTTCCTTTTTGGCAAAGATGCGAGCCGGAATGACACGCGTCTGATTCAGAACGAGCAGATCGCCCGCCTTCAAATAATCCCGAATATTGCGAAAGACTTTGTGATCCACCTCACCGGTTTGACGATGTAAAACCAACAGGCGTGATGAATCACGCGGCTCGGCGGGAGTCTGCGCGATGGAAGATTCAGGGAGATGGTAGTCGAAGTCTGTGGTTTTCAATTTTTATTTGTTCAAAAAACGGGAGATTATATTGAAGATGATCGTCAATATGACTGACACCAAAATCGAACTCGTGATCGGGAAATAGAACGAGCCATTCTCCCCTTCGATGCGGATGTCCCCGGGCAGGCGCCCAAGCGGAATGCCATACTTCGCCGCCAGATACACTCCGCCTCCAATAATAAAAATGATGATCCCCGCCACCATCAGTGTTCGCGCCAGTGACTCCATCGCGTTAAGAAATCTCCGCCTCGCACAGGGATTTGTATTTCCCTTGCAGTAATCGTAAAGATGCAAGTTCCATCATCCAATTCAATGCGTCCAACGTATCCTCGATCTCATTTGCAGCCATTTTGCGTTCGAACTCGGCAGAAGCCATACCGCTCTCCCGCTCGAATACTTCGATGCGTTTTGACGAAGATTCAATATCTCGTTGTAAGACAACCAGTTGGTTACGAATGGCGGCTGCCACGAGCGGTTTCAGGTCTTCGTGGGCGTTCGCCTTTACAGTGATCTCTTGACGCATCCATGCACCTCAACTACAACAACCGTGGCTGTCCTTCTTCAGTATAGTCCAACCCCAAATGTTCATACGCAGACCTGGTCGCTACGCGTCCTTGTGGGGTTCTGTCAAGAAACCCCAACTGCAAAAGATACGGTTCGACCACATCCATGATGGTGTCCTGTTCTTCGCTGATGGATGCGGCAATGGTATTCAATCCCACCGGTCCGCCGCTATATTTTTCGATGATGGTCTTGAGTACACGGCGATCTACATCATCGAGACCAAGCGGATCCACCTGAAGCAGATCAAGCGCTTCTTTCGCGACCTTTTGCGTGATCGTCCCATCCGCACGGACTTGGGCGAAGTCTCGTACGCGGCGCAGCAGACGAAGCGCAATACGCGGGGTCCCGCGAGCACGGCGGGCAACTTCCTCCACGCCGCTCGCATCTGCCTGAACCTTGAGCATTTTCGCTGCGCGGCTGACGATATTCTTCATCGCTGCGATATCGTAGTAATCCAAACGATAGACCGCGCCAAAACGCGCGCGCAATGGAGCCGTGACCAAAGCCAAACGCGTCGTCGCACCAACGACAGTGAAGCGCGGCAGCTTCAAGCGGATCGACTTTGCCGATGGTCCCTTACCGATGACAATATCCAGTGCGAAATCTTCCATGGCTGGATAAAGCACTTCCTCCACGGCTCTGCCCAGGCGATGCACTTCGTCAATGAATAAAACGTCCCCCGCGCGAAGGTTGGTGAGGATGGCAGCCAAATCACCCGCACGTTCGATGGCAGGTCCCGCCGTAACTTTCACATTGACACCCATCTCATTCCCAAGCACATGTGCCAGTGTGGTCTTCCCCAAACCAGGCGGACCATAAAAAAGAACGTGGTCCAGCGCCTCATTACGATGCTTCGCCGCATCGATCAAAATCGACAAGTTTTCCTTAACCTGATCCTGCCCGATGATATCCGCCAATTTCTGCGGACGCAGGGCGTTATCCACACGGTCATCGGGCTTGGATTCGGGGTCAAGCGGGCGGGAGGAAGATTTTGCCATGCAGGCGATTATACCCTCTCGGGTTGGATAATCTCCAGTACGGCAATCCAACACAGGCGAAGTCTGAAGCGTTAAATCAGGCAGGGATGACCAAAAATAAAACGGGTCATCCCTGCGAACGATTTGCTCTTCGGCAGTCTGGCGATCTTAACCACAAAAATGCATTGCGGTTTTAGACCCATGACTTTGCGTCGCCGGGTTTCCCCGGGTTTGCCTTTCGGCAGTCGGTCGGTCCTGACCAGCCACCTTCGCTGGTTTTAGACGCTCTGACTTTGCGCCGCCGCCTTTTGACGGTTTTGCTTTTATCGGCAGCCCTGACACTCATGGCTCAGTTCAGCTTTAGAGTAGGGCTTTGCGCCACCGGGTTTTCCCGGCTTTGCTCTTTATCGGAGCAATTTAATTATTGCACTTTTTTGCTCCGATTTCAATCACTCACCTGTTCTAAAAATGGCTTCGACGGTCATACCCCATTTCAGACTCGGGTCGGTGCCATCAACACGGATGCGGACGGTATAGAGGATGTCACCTCCGGATTGGGTGAAGGCGTTGCTGATCTCGGTGACCTCGCCGGTCAGTTCGACACCGGGAAGCGCATCGGGAATGATGGTGACGGCTTGACCGACGCTCAAGTCGACCACTTCAAGTTCAGTAACATCAGTGGTTTCGACCATCCACGTGCTGAAATCAGCGAGGCTGACGGCACGAGTTTCGGCACCAACCTGCTCGCCAGGTTTGACATTCACATCTGCGATCACGCCGCTGAACGGAGCCGTGATGACGTAATTGGAAAGCGCATCTTTGGCGGCATCCAAATTGGCTTTGGCAAGCGCGAGTTGGTCGGCATTCGGTCCGTCTAGGCTGATTTCGTATTGATATTTCGCTTCGGCTTCGGCGGCAAGAGCAGATTCATAAGCAGCTTCGACTTCATCCCGGCTGCGAATCTCCTCTTCCAACTCGCGGATCTTTTCGCTCAGGTTTTCCTGTGCAGTCTCAAGATCATCTTCTGCGTTGGTACGACGGGAATTATCTTCGTCGAGATTCTCATATTTTTCGTATTCTTCCTGCGCATCTTCCAATTCATCGCGCAGGTCTTCGATATCCGCTTCGAGGTCTTCGATGGTGTCCTCGATGGCATCCAGGTCAACATCCTCCCATTCCTCTTCGGCAGCGGCACGAACGACCTGGGCTTGCATGTATGCATTCCAGAGATTGGCGCGGTCACCGCTTTCATTGCGAAGGAGAAGATCGTAGGCATTTTGTGCGACAAGGACTTGCGCTTCCGCCGCCCCGGCATTGGACAGCCGTACCAGAACATCCCCCTCGCTGACAGTATCACCCGCCTTCACGAGCACTTCCTCCACGACGCCGCGCGCCTGAAAGGTCAAATTCGTCCCGCGGACGGGCTCAAGCCGTCCCTCAGCGACCACTTCGTCTGAAGCGATAATATCCTCGACAGGTTGAGGCTCGGCAGTCGGTTGTGCGCCGCACGCCCCTAAAAGCACAGCAAGGATGGCAAACAGGGAAAGAACAAACAGTGTATTTTTCTTCATGGAAACCTTCTTTGATTTACGATTTACATTTCTTGGAATTCGTTATTATTCTTATTTTTGCTTTACTCATACGCCAGCACTTCGCGGATGGTCAACCGCGCGGCATTACGGGCAGGGAGAATGGAACCCAAAACAGAAAGCAGGAGTACCAATCCCAGCCAGATGGCGTACCCGGTAAAGGTAAAAACCACATCAATAGGCGTCTCAAACACCGCCAAACTTACAATATAAGAAAGCCCGTATGTAATAGGGATGGAAACCACGATGGCGATCACGAACGAGATGATTCCGATTACAAACCCTTCTCCAATGACGGTACGCATCACGGCGCGATCATCCGCACCGATGGCACGCATAATGCCGATCTCCCGGGTGCGTTCTAAAACGTTCATACCCATGGTACCGGTCAAGCCCATCGCGCCAACCACCGCCGTCAGGATCGCCATAATGAGCAGGAAGACGACCAGCGTATCCAGACTCTCCACCGCAACATCCAATGAAGCGCCACCCGCTTCCGCCACACGGACCTTATAGCCTTTATCGCGCAGGAATTTATCCAACTCCTCTGCCTTGGCGTCCTGATAAGCTCGGGTATGCTCCTCGGTCACTAGGCGGAAGAGATATGAACGATTCGCCAGATTGTTCATCTGCGAAACGTATTCATACGGCGCATACGCCAGCACCCCTTCGCGATCCACGAACTTGAAGATGCCCACCACTTGCCATTCTTCTTCGCGCCCGTCAATTTTCAAGGTGACATAATCGCCAGGCTCAAGATCAGGGAAGTAACCGTACGTGGCTTCGCTCAACGCCAGCTTGCGGACGTCACCTGCCTGCACCCAGCGCCCCGCCACCAGCAGCGGTTCGATCAACTTACTTTCAGCCGGAGGCGCGAAGATGTTGATGTTCTCCAGCACCTCACCGTTCTCATCCAGGAGTTCGCCGCTGGCGAACTCCCACCCTTCAACCGCCACCACCCCATCCACCTGCATGACGGTCTTGGTCATCTCGCTCAGACGATAGGGCTCATCGAAATCGAGTGAAACATCGGAGGCAAAATATTTACCGATCGCGCCGATGTAATCGTGCAGCGTGGTACGGACATTGAATACCGCAATAAAGATCGCACCACCCATCGTCAACGTGAAGAGAGTCAGGATGAGACGCCCGCGCCGGCGGAACGTGTTCCGCAGCGAAATGATGAACGGACGCGGAAAATGGATTCCCCGTGCGGCAAGGATACGTGTCAGGCGGATAAGCATCCAATCGAACCAGCTGACACGGTCCTGCTGACCGGAATGCGGTTTGTTCTCATCCCCTGCCAAATCGTTGCTGAGCGCACGCAGGACGGTGATGTTCGAGCCGTTCAATACTGGCGCAAGCCCGGCTATCAGCGGAACCAGCAGACCGACGGCGATCTGAATGAACAACGCCAGCGGTACGATGCGATAGCCAAGGATATTGAAGTTCAGTTCGTTTGCAATGAAAACCGCCAACTCATACGCACCCTGCCCGCCTGCCGGGACAGAGATCAACAATGCCAGCGCCGCAAAAGACATGATCAGCGTGATGTACATCACAAAGACCTGCTGCCTGCGACCACCAACCAGCTTAATCACGCCAATATGTCGCAGGTGCTGATTCAACAATGCGCTCAAGGTATTGGCGATCAAAGAACTGGAGAGGAACAGAATCAACACACCCAACGCCAGCAAAATGCCCAAAATGGCATTGACCGTACTCGCCAGCGGATGCTCATGCGTCTCTGCAAAACGGGTACGGATGACGAGTGTGCCGTTCTTATCAAGTTTGTCTTTCAAATCCGCGCCGATTTCCCGGATGTGGAAAATGTCATCGCCACCGGTTTCAACGGTCACAAAGGCACGGTTGAAGGCTTCCGGCTGCTGCAAATATTGCAGCGAACTCATCGAAATGTAAGCATACGGCGAGGCGAGAAAATCTCCTGCGCCCATTGCCGTATCCTGAACAACACCGACGACCGGCATGGACTTAATGGAACCGTCCTGCAACTGGAATTCGAGCAGATCCCCAAGCCCTACAGGCAGGTCGTTCAACGCATCACGCTCGAGCACCACTTCGCGCTTATCGGGAATGGGATTCCCCTGCAATGTGGTCAATAGATTGATGTCGTTGGTTTCGAAATCGTCGAACGCCACCATATCCAACGTAACCCACTTTTCGGTGCCTGCCACACGCACACGGATATTGAACACGCGCCGCGCTTCGGCATCTTTCACACCGCGCGTATTCTCGATGGACACGAGCACATCGTCATCGAAATTCACCGTTCGCAATTCAACATTTGACGGGTTGTTCATCGCATACGAAGCGCTCATGTCATTTTCGATAATGACATATGCGCCGGAGATTACGCCAATGGAAAATACGCCCACTGCAATGGAAAATACCACTAAAAGGGTACGCAGTTTGCTATCCCATAAATCGTGTAAAACTTTACGCCATCTGGGTCTCATAGATCTCTTTCAGATACAACTATTTCAACAACTCACTTACTTCATCCGCAGAATATGGCTTAACGGTCACATCCTTTAGACCAGTACGCAGATATTGTGTCACGCGTTCGGGATTGATCGCCGAAGTGAGGATGACCGTCTTCGGGGCGAGTCCCGCCTTTGAGAGGGCACCCAACACCTCGGTTAGGGAAACCGAAGCGATGTTTTCATCCACCAAAATCAGATCGGTGGCGGGGATCTTTTTCAGGTCGGTCGTTTGAGTCAACCTGACTTTTGTGCCCTTGAGGAGTTCCGCGAGCAGCTCGGACCAATCGTCGTTGTCGTCGATCAGCAAAATATTCTTCACGCCTCCCGGCTGGACCTCGGAACTGATCACGCGACCCTGGGGCATGAACATCGCGACAGTGGTTCCCTTGCCTTCTTCGCTGACAAGAGCAATGCGCCCCTGCGATTGCGAGACAACATGCATTGCAGCAGGCAGCCCCAAACCATGATGGGAAACGCCGCGCGTAGTAAAGAACGGCGACCAGACCTTGCGCATGGTGTCGTCGTTCATACCTGCGCCATCGTCTTCGATATCGATCTCCAACACGCCGCGTTCCTCGGTGGGATGCACACGCACCTTGATGGACTTCGCACCCGCCTCGGCGGCATTCTGCAAGATGTTTCCAACCGCACGGGTGAGTTGGGTTGAGTCTGCAATGATATATGCGGCTTCCGGGTCGATCTCAACCTTGATGGCTTCCGGTGCAATGCTGCGTTGAATCGCCGCAGTTCGGAGCACATCGGCAAAGAGAACGGGGCGCGGCTTCATTTCACGCACTGCGCCGATCAATTGTTCCTTGACCTGAATGATCTGTGCCGCACTCTCGGAAATCATGTCGAGATCTTCGCGCAGCGATTCGACATCCACGTTCCCGTCGGCAATTTCCTCTCGTAAACGAGCCACTGTCAGCGAGATGGGCAGGGTCTTGTTGCCGATCCAATGAATGGCTTCGGTGGAGGCGGTGGTCAGTGCTTCAAAGACTTTATTGCGGAGGATTTCGTTGTGCGCTTCCTTGAGTTCTTCGATCAGATGCGCGTTGTTGATGGCAACTGCCAAATGCTCTGCCATCGTCAGCAAGGTTGTGATGTCATCATCGCCGAAGGCGCGTTCCTCAGACGATTGGATCGTGACCGCGCCAAGCGTGCGTCCACCGTAGATGAGCGGAAGAGCCATTTCAGAACGGGTGTGCGGCAAATGCGGATTCTTGAAATGCACACGTTCCTCGCCCACGTCCAATGCAATTCGCGCCTCGCCCATCGCAATACACGCGCCGATCATGGATTCTGTCCCGACGCGCAGTTTGTGACCTTCCGCCAGCATGGCTTTGCCAGCCTTGCCATAGCCTGCGCGCAAAACGGCATACTCGCCTTTTTCGTCGAGCAGGAATACACCCGCGTAATACAAACCATACGCCTCGCAGATGATGTTGACGGTTTGCGGCAAGAGTTGGTCAAGATCGAGGATCGAGGCAACCTCCTTACCAACGCGGTTCGCGGCTTTCAGCAGGCGCGAGCGGCGTTCTTCCTGACGATGCAACTTCGCATTTTGGATCGCCACTGCGAGTTGATCTGCCATCGTCTGCAAGGCGTCGATGTCTTCTTCATGGAATGCGGCTTCTTCGGTGGACTGAACCGTCAGCGCACCGATCGCTTCATCTGCAACAATGAGCGGCAGCGCCATCTCAGAGCGAGTGTTGGGCAGGTGCGGATTCTCAAAGAAGACCGCTTCTTCGCCAACATCGAGTGCGATGCGTCCCTTCTTGTTGGCAATGCTCGCGCCGATCATTGAGTTTCCGCCAATGGCAAGGCGGTGACCTTCACGCAGCATGGCGCGACCTGGCTCGCCGCGTCCGGCGCGCAGCAATGCATACTGATTCGTCTCGTCCACGAGAAAAACACCCGCGTAATAGAAACCAAATTCATCGCAGATGATATCCACCGTACGCTGAAATAGTTCGTACGGGTCAAGAATGGTCGTGATGTTCTTTGCGGCGCGCGCCGAGGCTTTCAATAATTTTGCGTGTCGTTCAATATTATTGGTCATAGGTACCTCTGTTAATTTCCACTCAAAATCTTCTGGATCAATTCCACCAATCCCTGCTCGCGCCCCTTAACGAAGAATGCATTTGCACCGTTCGAGACGGCATCCTTGGCTTTGTTAACTTCGTCATATGCGGTTAGGATCACTACCGGCAGGTTGGGCTTCTGTTTTTTCAGATCCACCAGCAGATCAAAACCAGCATCAGGTTTGGGCATGCCATCAAAACCGGGCATGTTCAAATCCAGCACTGCAATATCCACGGCAGATGCGTTCAGCGAGAAGACCTCGCTCCCGTCTTTGCAATCCGATGCGGTCAACACATCGAACCCGGCGCGCAGGAGCGTCTTCTCCAAACTACGTTGGATCAACCTTTCATCATCTACCAAAAGAACTGTCGTCATAATGCCTCCAAAAATTTTCACTGCAAGGGCAGAAACCACCTGCCCTGCAAATTTATTTTTCAACCGGCAAACGCACAAAAAATGCCGCGCCTTTGCCCGCTTCACTTTCCAACCAGATCTTTCCGCCGTGTTGATTTACGATTTGTATCACCGCCGAAAGCCCCAATCCCGTTCCGCCTTTGCCGCCTTTCGTAGTAAAGAAAGACACCCAGATCTTTTCCTGAATTTCCGCGGGAATCCCGGGTCCATTATCTTTGACCATTACCGATACAAAGTTCGGGTCATGGTCGCGCGCACCAACAATGTAAATCTTCGGGGCAGAAACCTTTGCCATCGTCAACGCTTCCCAAGCGTTCTTGATGAGGTTATTAAACACCTGCTCCACCTGACGCGCATCCACATGCGCCAACGGCATATCATCTGCCCAGCCCATTTCGATCACTCCGTCAGGCAAACCCATGTTGGCAACCGTATTCGAAATCATCTCCTTGAGCGAAACATTCGCATCATTGCGCTGACGCGCGGGACCGATTAAACCTTCCTTGATCTCCAAAATGGTGTTGGCGCTGTTCTCGGCGATGTCCAGGTCTTCCATCAAAGATTCAACGCTGACCAATGCCTGCAAACGATTGGGTTTCATGGCAGACATCTCTGCGAGAATCTGCTTGAGGTCGAGCCCCAGCGTCTGCGCTTCTTCCTTGACCGTTAGAACTGCGGTTTGCAACGAAGCATTATCCAACGCCGATTCATCCAACTGTGCCAGCAGCGCGATCAAATAGCGGACATCTTCCCGCACACGGCTGACACTTCCCGGGATCGGCGCAGCTTTATTCCCCACCCAATGGATGGCTTCACCTGTGGCGGTGGCGATAGCTTCATAGGTTTTCGTCCGCAGCAACTCTGCATTTGCCGATTCAAGTTCCTTCATCAAACGTGCGTTGTTGATGGCGATCGCAATCTGGTCTGCCATTGCTTGCAGAGATGTGATGTCTTCTTCATTGAAGGCATTGAGATCGCTGCTTTGTACGGTGACCGCACCCAGCGAGATGGAATTCACTGTCAGCGGCAGAGCCATCTCGGAACGAGTATCAGGCAAAAAGGGATTCTTGAAGCGCGATTCCTCACCAGCGACATCCAACGCGATCTGCGCCTGTTGAGTCAAGATTGCGCGCCCGATCATCGATTTATCATCCACTGGCAGGCGGTAATTCGTATCCAACATGCGCCGCCCGGCAAGTGCGTACCCGGCACGCAAGACCGCCCAACGGGCATCTTCTGACACAAGAAAAATGCCTGAATAATAGAAATTGAATTCACTGCAAATGATGTTGACCGTATGCCGCAGCAAATCATTCAGGTCGAGAATGGATGTGACCATCTGCCCGACACGTGCAGCGGTCTCGAGCAATTTATGTCTGCGTTCGAGCATGGCGAACATCTTTTGATTTTGCTGCAACAGATATTTATTGCGCTCGACCGTGTTCGTGAGTTGACGGGTCTTATCTTCGATCTTTTCGGCGAGTTCTTTTTGGTACTCACGCAGATATTCCTCGGCGTTCTCCAGTTCATCGACCTTGCCGTGCAGATATTCCTGAACAAGTTCCTCAAAATCACCGCCGATGGGCTTGGGGATGAATCCCACTGCGCCAGCAGCAAGAGCACGCTCCCTGGCGCCGGAAGACGTGTCTGCGGACACGATGATGATGGGTGTTTCGGGCAGCAGCTTGCGCAGGCGCGTCGCCGCTTCATTGCCAGTGATGTGCTGAAGATTATCGTCGATCAGCACCAGGTTGGGATGTGTCTCCTCTGCCAGTTGCAAACCGTCCAATGGATTGGCGGCTTCGAGCACCACATATGTAGCGGCAAGCAAACGCCGCACCAGCGAACGGGATTCGTCGCTGTCGGCGATGTACAACACTTGCGGGAGGCTACGCGGGTCAGAATTCATTTGCGCTTTGTGTGAACTCTTCGTTATCTGCGAGTCTTTCTCGGGTCTGCCATGCGATGTTCTTCGAGTCGTTTCTGCACGATCTTCCCCACCGCCTCCGCTGTGATCGGAGACTCTTCCATGACGCGGACGAAATCCGCTCGCGGCAGCATCAACACTTCGACCTCGTCATTTCCTGCCCGCACGTTGGCAATCGATTTGCCGCCACGCAGCAATTCAATATCGCCAAAGAACTGGTCAGCGCCCAAACGGGAAAGAATGGTTTCCTTGCTACGTGCTTTTTGTAAGACCACTTCTACTTCGCCCTTGCGGATCATAAAGAAGTTATCCACACGTTGATCCTGCGAGAGGATGGTCTCATGCGGCTGGTAAGTTCTGCGTTCAGCGATCTTTGTAAATTCCAGCATGTGGCGGTGACGCAGTTGCGGCAGCGAACGCGAGATGGTTTCATCGATCAGTTCACCATCCGAAAGGATGATGTTGCGATGTGTACGCGAGGTCAAAGACGGGTCATGCGTGACCATGACGACGGTCTTGCCCTGTTCCACGAAATGCTCAAAGAGTTGGATGATGGTATCTGCGGAACGGGTATCAAGGTTGCCAGTTGGTTCGTCCGCGATGAGAAGCGGCGGGTCACATGCCATGGCGCGCGCAATCGCCGCCAACTGCTGTTGACCGGTCGAAACCAGCACGGGTAGTTTGTTTGCAAATTGCTCCAAGCCGACCAACTTCAATAGTTCCATCGCCCGTTGCGGACGCTCGTCGAAGTCGTACATGTCCACATAATCCATCGGGAGCATGACGTTCTCTAGCAGGGTCAGCATGGGCAGTAATTGGAAGAATTGAAAGACAATGCCAAGGTTCTTTCCGCGCCACTTCGAGCGCGCACTCTCGCTCACACCGGTATAGATGTCGTTATGATTGACGATCACCTGTCCATCGGAGGGATGGTCGATACCGGTGATCATGTTCAACAGGGTGGATTTTCCGCTTCCAGACTTGCCGACGATGGAGACGAATTCGCCGCGGTTGATGATCAAGTCCACGCCTTTGAGGACGGTGAACTCTCCTGCTGCGTTGGAGAATCGTTTGATTATGCCGCGCATTTCGATGATCGCATCTGGAACGGCATCATGCACACGGCGTGGAGCCGCTTTGTGCGGAGTCCGCGCCTTTCCCGAAGAAAGATGCGGCGCCTTTTTGTGGGTCGGTTTGGTCATTTCGTGCGGCTCCTCTTCGGCTTGTCATCCGCTTCGGTTTTCACCGCCAGTTCCCCATCAACAAGGGTGAGCGAACGCGTGAAGCGACTCTTCAAGCCCATGTCGTGTGTGACCATGATGATGGTCTTGCCGCGATCTGAAACGAGATGCGAAAAGACATCGAAGATGTGATCCGCAGTGACGGAATCCAAGCTGCCGGTCGGCTCATCTGCGACAAGAATATCGGGGTCGTTCGCCAGCGCGCGCGCAATTGCCACACGCTGCTGCTGCCCACCGGAGATGAAGGCAGGCAGTTTGTCGGCATGTTCTTCGATCTCGACCAGGCGCAAAAGTTCAATCGCACGTTCGCGCGCCTGGCGCGGTTTGAAGTCACCGCTTAGATCCATCGGCAGGGTGATGTTTTCGACAAGCGTCAGCATGGGCAGCAACTGGAACGATTGGTAAACGACTCCCATTGTCCTTCCGCGCCATTGGGCTTTTTCATCTTCGCTCATGCCATGGACCGATACGCGCTGACCGTCCGTATGAACGAGTACCTCGCCGCTGGTCAGTTCATCCACACCGTTGATCATGTTCAACAGGGTGGATTTCCCCGCACCAGATTTGCCCACCACGCCAAGGAACTCACCCTTGGCAACGGTCATGCTGATGTTCTTTAACGCCGGAAAATCCCCTGCGGCAGTGGAATAGGTTTTTGATAAGTTCTTGATTTCAATCAAAGGAGTATCCATAGAGTATTGTCATTGTACCGCTGATGTTCCTTGAAATTTTCGGGTGTAGTTTGCAAAGAGTTATCAAGTTAATCAGCTTGTTTTCCTCATAAAGTTTTGTACCTGTTCACGGTACTTAGCGAGCGCCTTCTGACCGGCAGCCGTCAATTTACAGATGGTCAGCGGCAGTTTCCCTTTAAATGTCTTTTCGATCTTCACGTACCCAGCCTCCTCCAAACGGGAGAGATGCGCAGAGAGGTTGCCCTTGGTCAGACCAGTCTCGCGCTGGAGGAAGAGGAAATCGGCGCTGACCACACTGGAAAGAATGGTGACCACCAGCAACCGCGCCGGTTCATGAATGATACGGTCAAGGTCGGTCAGGGAGCGCAGATCATCACTCATCAGACCCTCCCTCCGGCAGCGGATTTTCCCGCAGGTACCTTGCCAACACCCCAATCCCCCAAACGACCAGCCACCCGCCAAATATCCCGTAATACCAACTCAGACTATATTGAGCAGTGAATCCATCCACCAGCGATACGCCTCCACCCAGCAACACCGAAACAACAGCGTGATAATTAAAGCGCATCAAGCCTGAAGCGGTTCGTTGCAGGACGAACAGCACCACCCCAAAGATCAATCCCAAAAATGCAGGAATCCATTGAAAGGTTCCCACCCACCGTCCAACTGCCACCAACAAAACGACGAATAATATACCAAGCGTCCAAATCGCAATCTTTGCAGGCAGCGATACGCTCGCCTCGAGATAGTATTCAACATACCCGGTACGCGGATAGGTAATGTGCATTTTCAAAACAGAGATCAATTTTCGCGTCAACACCAGCCCTACCGCTAATACAAGGAACAACCCCAGGTTTAGATACAGCGGCACATTGGGAGCGGGCGAAACTACGCGATGTCCAGCAAAGTACAGCGCAAGCGCGATGAACAACCAGCCAACAGCGACCTCGCCAATACCGTCCTTGAACCAATAATGCCGGATGCGCTGTTGAATTTCATGATAACTCTGATCCATGCTTCTCCAAACCGGTTTGTAATACAAACCGGTTTACATATTACCACCCCGGCGCAATCTGTCAAGCCAAAACTAAATGTTGGATGAGAATCTATTGTTGCAAGCAGGTGAGCAAATCGCGCACGGCACCCTGCGGCTCCCCGCTCGTCAAAGCAAGTACGGGAAAGTTTCCCGCCGAATACACCGCGCGGGCATCCCCCCTTCCCCAACGTGCCGGAATGACCCCAATTGCATTGGGAGTGGAATTAATCGCCTCCGACATTTCATCCGGGCTGACGGCGATTCTCGCAAACGAAGTGACGCTTCTTCCTTCCATTACAAATTGGTCGAACAACCCGGAAATATCCAACTCTGACGGGAAAATCCACACCTGAACAGGCTCATCTGCCTGCCCTGCGAACAAGGCTTGCACCTCTCGCAGCGACAGGTTTTGCAGTGAGCTCTCGCGGTTCACAACAACCAATACTTCATCTTCCCCAATTTGATAAACATTCCGAGAGACATCATCCGGATCACCCAGCCGAAGCGAAACATCCGGAGCATCTGCCGTGACGCGAATCATGATATTCCCCGCAGACCCGCAAGCAAAGACCTCACCCATCCACGGTTCAACCGAAGGTGAGGCATACACCGTCACCGTTTGCGGTTGGGCAGGTGGTGTGACAGAACCACAGGAAACAACGAAAAAGGAAAGAAGAAAGAGGTAACCGATGATAGACCAGGGGCAGCGAGCAATGAAAAGCAGCTGGTCAATCACCGGTGGGCGAAACTTACGAACCACGGTCAAAACTTCCTACCACCCTTGCAGCAACGCGGACAATAGATTCACACGCTGAGGGATACTATCCGCAAAAATATATTCACGCTCCGAGTGATAACCCTCCCCAATCGCACCCAACCCGTCCAACACAGGGATGCCCAATGGCGCGACAAAGTTCGCATCTGAGACTCCGCCCGTGCCACTTGCTTTGAGGTCCACGCCAATTTGAGACGCGATCGAACTGGCTTTCTCAAACGTGGCTTTCATGCGCGCATCGAAAGGCATCGGTCCACGGTTCAAGCCGCCCCTGATCTGAATGGAAGTTCCATCCAACAAAGGCTTAAGGCTGCGCACCGCACTGTCGATGCGCTGCCACTCGTCGGGTTGAAGGATGCGGACATCCACTTCGATACTGCACTCATCCGGCACCACATTCGAAACCGTCCCGCCGTTTATCACGCCCACATTGAGCGTGGTCCCTTTGGAGTAATCGGTCAGGTTCTGAATCGCCAGAATCTGATGCGCCATTTCTTCGATGGCATTACGTCCCTTTTCATGGTCGCCGCCCGCGTGCGCCGCGCGCCCGCGCACGGTGATGTCGAACCCGCCACCGCCTTTGCGCCATGTCTTCAACGCGCCGTCCATCATGCCTGGCTCCATCACCAGCACCAGTTCCGATTCCAATGCGAGGCGTTCGATATGTTCGCGTGAGGTGTGGCTGCCGATCTCTTCGTCGGAGGTACACAGCAGCGTCACCGGGCGGTTCAATCCGCGCTGGAGAGCATCTTCGATCCCAGCCAACGCAATGACAATGCTTGCCTTCATGTCTGAGACGCCAGGACCAAAAATCTTTCCGTCGGCTTCACGATACGGCATATTCGCCAGCGCGCCAAGGGCAAAGACCGTATCCATGTGGCAAAGCAGCAGGATAGGCTTGCCCCCACCGCCCCAACGAGAGACGACATGATCGCCCGTAGTTTGATTTGGGATGAATTCAACCTGCGCGCCGAGTTTACGCGCTTCATCCGCGACGATAGCGGCAACCCGATCCACAGCGGTTTTGTCGCTGGAAGGGGATTCTGTTTCCACGAGACGTTTGAGGAGAGTGTTTGTGTCCATGTGTTATCTCAAAGCAAAAATGATGACTCCAGCCAGCAGGCAATACCCCGCAAAGATATAAAGCGAATGTTTTCGCAGATAATCCAAAAGCCAGCGGATGGCAAACCAACCGACAACTGCAGAAGTGAGGAACCCCGTCAGCAAGATGGGAAGGAATTCAGTGGTATTCGGCAGGCGAATCACCTGGACTGTTTCATACAATCCTGCCGCAAGCAAAATCGGCGCGGACATCAAAAAGGCGAAGCGGGCAGCCGAAGGTCGGTCAAAGCCGCGAAACATGCCCCCCGCCATCGTCGAGCCGGAGCGTGAACCACCGGGAAAAATCGCCAACACCTGAAACAGTCCGACCACCAACGCATCCACCCAGGTGGCAGATTCCAATGTGCGGCTTTTCTTATCAAAATATTCCACGGCAGCGAGTAGCAGCGCCGTAAACAAAAGGCGGATGCCAGCCCACAAGAGCGGGTCTCCTGCCATATCCTTGACGAATTCGTTGAGCAGGAGTCCGACCAATCCCGCCGGAATGGTCGCCACAATGATGAGCCAACCCAGACGTGCGTGGAAATCGTCAAAAGGTTTTTTATTTTTTATGCCCAGCAAAAAGGCTTTGGCGATCTGCCAGTAATCCTGCCAGAAGAATAACAGCAAGGCGGCGACTGTCCCTAATTGGATAATGACGTTGAAGGAAAACATACGGTCATCGGAGGGGAGCCCGAGCAGATACGTAGAGATGAACAAGTGCGCAGTGGATGAGACCGGGATGAATTCGGTCAGTCCCTGCACGATTCCAAGGATCATGGCGTGAAAAAAATTCATATGGTTACCGGGAATCTACCTGCAACTGAAAAGAAGGTTTCATGGTTCCAGACAGTATAACCTGCCAGAAATCCGTTTTTTTGCCTGAAGGATTTTAGATGGAAAATGTAATGATTAAGCCGCCGGTAATTTTCGTTTGGCATTATTCGACCATTGGCTCAACAATTGTAACGCGCGCGATTCGAAAGAACCGTCGGCAATGTAAACGCGGATCTGCTCCATGAGGCGGATCAATGCCCGCAGATTATGGATGGAGATGAGTGTCCCTGCCAGCAATTCCTTGGCTACGATGAGATGGCGGATATAAGCGCGTGTGAAAGTTTTACATGCGTAGCAATCGCAGGTTTCATCAATGGGGCGTTCATCACGTGCAAAGGAGGCATTCATCAAGTTTAGGCGTCCCTCCGGAGCAAAGGCGGAATGATGCCGCGCCAAACGGGTCGGTAGGACACAATCAAAAATATCAACGCCGCGCAAGACGCCGTTGATGAGGTCTTCGGGTGTGCCGACACCCATCAGGTAGCGCGGCTTGTTTTCAGGCAGCAGTGGTGTGACCACGTCCAGCGTGTCGTGCATTTCCTGCTTGGTCTCGCCGACGGAGAGTCCACCGATGGCGATGCCGGGCGTATCCAGAGAGGCGATGAATTTGGCAGATTCCGCTCTCAGCGTTGGATCCACCCCACCTTGGACGATCCCGAACAAGGCTTGATCCTGACGCGTTTTGGCTTTGAGCGAACGCTCAGCCCAACGGTGAGTCCGTTCCATTGCTTTCTGAATGTATGTGTGGTCGTTCGGGTCGGCGCATTCATCAAATGCCATGATGATGTCTGCGCCAAGATTTTCCTGAATCTGAACCGACTTTTCCGGAGTGAAACGATGCGTCGAGCCGTCGATGTGACTTTTGAAGGTCACGCCGTCTTCGTCGATCTTGCGGGTTTGTGCGAGCGAAAAGACCTGAAAGCCACCCGAATCTGTCAGCATGGGGTTGTGCCATTGCATGAACTTGTGCAATCCGCCCATGTCGCGGACAAGTTCATCGCCGGGGCGCAGATATAGATGATAGGTATTGCTCAAGACCAGCGAAGCATTGATGTCTTTGAGATGTTCGGGCGTAAGGGTTTTGACCGTTGCCTGTGTGCCCACCGGTGCAAAGACCGGCGTGACAAGGTCACCGTGCGGCGTGGAGAAGACACCTGTACGAGCATAGTTGTTTTTGGCGGTGATGTTAAATTCAAACATGGGGGGGATTATAAATGGAAACCGCAGGCTTATCACCTGCGGTCGACTAATAAGAGGATAAACAAACTTCAATTGCCTGGGTTGGCAACTTTGGCATTACGCCGTTTCAATAATATCAAGGTGAAGATCACAATCAAGCCATCCAGCACGAACAGGACAATATCTTCAAAATGAAATTTCGTTCTTAGCACCGAAATTAATATCGCCAGTAATTGCGTACCCACAAATATACCCCTCGAAGCAAATAATGAAAGCGAGCCGAACAAGGGAATCTTGCTCCCCGGCGGGTTGTTATGTTCCCAGCCCAAATTATTTCCAGTTAGTTTATCTTCAATATGGTAATGAATATAAAACGCGATGTTGCGCATCCAAAAGTCATTCTGCGCCCATGCTGACGCTAAAAACATCGCCAGAAATGGATAAATCAAAATCATAATCGTTGAATCTGCTTCAAGACCTACTGATAAAAAAGTACCAGCCGCTATTAACGCCAAAGAAATTAATTGATGTTGAAGTTCCATTCGCTTTACCAACTCACTTCGAAGAGCAGAATATTCTGTGATCAAAAAGGTGGGCAGCGAATTTGGAGACTCGATCTTTTTTCGTGTTGTTTTGGTTGTTTGTTTATTCATATTTAAACCCTGCATAATTCCGTCGTCGTATCGCGCGATGGACTACGCGACATATCTTCCACATAGCCGATTGAGCCGCGTGTGTTGTATTTCTCCCTGTACGCCGCGCTGACCTTTTCCTTCATTTTCTCGCTTTTCACTTGCACCGCGCGGACTTTAATCCCGCGCTTCCGCTTGGCAACGAAGATTTCGCCGTAGGGGTCTTCAAGAAACGTCCGCCACCAACTGCGCGGTTCCATGCTCCACGAGCGGACGAAGACCCGTCCCTCCACAACGACTGCCCAAATGCCGATAACGCGATGAGACGCATCCGAACCCGCACGAATGCCGAGAATTCGTTCACTGTCGATCTTTGCAATGACTTCTCTTGAAAAGGTCTTTTTCTCTACCATTTAGTTCGAGCGTGAGGATTCGGTCATATACTTTATGGTAGCCGCAATGATGGTTTCGATCTGCTCGGGCGGCTGACCGGTTTTCTCCGAAATTTTCCGAACAAGATCTGCTTTTCGCTCCTTATCACCCGTCATTGCCAGAAGCGCATACAGCCATACGTCCATATTGATTACGGTATTTTCATCCCAATCATCATGCTTGTTTTCCATTATTTCCTCCTATGATTTGGCAGCGGTCTTTGGCTTGGGCGCTTTCTTATCGAGTTTCTTGCGCAGTTTGTCCACTGCCGGGGCGATCTTCTCTTCGTTGACGGCGGCTTCCAAAGGCACGAGAAGATTGGGAACCGCTTCCGGCGGAGTCTGAGGCGCTCCCTCCAATTTGGCATCACCAGCCTGCCCGGTCACTTTGCCGACCATGGCACTCATTTCCGCTTTGGGTCTTTTATCCAAATTCGCCATGTCGATCGCAGCCTTGAGGATATCCTCGCCGACGACGTTGATGAAACTCAAGCCGAGCGTCATGGTTTTGGATCGTTCGGGGGCTTTGGATTGCAAGGATTTTTCAACGCTGTTGACGATCTCATTGCGATCTTTGTCGGTCAGGTTTTGCATCAGACCCAGAATGACGGGGGGCAGATTAAGTACCGCATCTTCGAATGTGATGCCTTCCATCGCATCCTCGACGATGCGCGCACGCTGTGAACCGCGCAGGCGATCTACTTCCTTGTCCACAGCTACCAGCAGGATCTGGAGGATGGCGTTCGGACCGACAGAAATATCCTGTTCATCCACGCGGAAGTTGAACAGCGAACTGCGGAACAACGTCATCGCCGAGAGACCCGAAACGCCGACTTGCAACCAACGAACCGCTTCTTCCGACCAGTTGGGGTTGCTACCAAACTCGATGCCAAACAACCGCACACCCCAAAGCGCCAGCCCCGATACGCCTGCATTGATAAAAATATACAGCAACCCTGGAGGGCTGAATGCCACTTTGAAGGGTGCATCCTTGTAACGTGCGAGGATTTCCACAAAGCCGATCATCGCCCCCAGCAGCAGTACGGCAAAATAATCGATCCATTCCGCGTTCATCATTCATCCTCCATTCGTTCCGGGCACATTTGTAAAAGAATGCCCTTCAACCTAATCCAGAATTTCCTTGGCAGACTTGGTCAGCCGGACGGTTCCCCCATTGGCAATGGTTAACAGATCCTGATCCAGCATGAAACGAAGCATGGACTCCGCAAAATGCATATCCCGCTCGAACACGACGCGCAGGCTTTCCTTTATTTGCTCGGAGGAAGGGTCTTCCATGTTTGCGATCACAAAAAGAGCCTTTACGATCAGCTCATATTTAACCTCATTGTCCATATCCTCCCAAGACATGGTGTTGCTCCGCTGATGTTTGCTGTAGATTTGGTTTAACTGATCCAGATAGTGACTGGTTCTGTACTCTTCATCATCGTCATCATCATCTGACCGCTTCGATTTGATGGACATAGTGAAACTCCTGTCGTGCAGTAAATGAAGGAAAAATGGGATTATAACATTCGGCCTGTTTTGGTCGATTCGGCAGGTCAGGACACGATGTCCTTCTTTTCCAGATCCGTCAACAATAGATCCAGTGCGCCGACGGAAATCTGCAATTCCCGCAGGGAAATGCCCAGGGATATGATCATTAAAATGAGCGCAATACCGAAACTCCAGGCACCACCGGTGTGCCATCCCGCAAACAACGCAAACATGCTGATGACGCACAAAAGCAGGCTTAATACGCCAAAGATCTGCATATTGCGGATAAGATAAATGCGATAACGAAGGTTATCGATCTGGGCGAGCAAGTTCCTGTTTTCGCTTTGATGATACCGATCGTACAAATTACGGATGATGGTGGCAAGCGTTAAAAAACGATTGGTGTATGCCAATAGCAGCAATGAGACGGTCGGGAACAACAAAGCCGGGGTTGTAAGCGAAAAATCCATTTCTAGGCAATTCCAAAACTGACATGATTCGGACTGACAAGCAGCATAGGGACATGCAGGCTGAACTGCGGCAGGTATGGGTTGCTGATATCCGCTTCATACACAGACATCCAGGCGGAGCGCGACACATCGAGATACGTCGCCAGATCCGTCTGGGTCGAGATGCGCAACTTTCCCTTCAACATGAACGAACCGACCAGCATGTTCACCGGCTGCATCATCCGGTTAATTTCACTATTGTCATAATCCAATGGGTCCTGTGCGGGCGGCACAAGATGAAAAGCAATCACCTCGGCGGTCGGGACAAATATCTGTGGATACGCATAGGACTTCGGCGGCGTCCCTTCGAATAAAATAACGTTCGGGTTTTGAATGTGAATAAAGTTCGGTACACCCTGCGTACGAAGCCAGATGCTCACCCGCACATTTTCCTTTACCACGATCTCTCCCCGCACAAGCATAGTCCGTGTGTACAGCATCACCAAAGCAGTTTTTTCGTCAGGCGCAAGCGGCTTCATAGCAACCTCCAGTGGAATGAACCCATTATACAGCACCCTTCCAAGCCGATGCCGGAACGTTTATACTCCCATGCCATGCAACCAAACAGCAAACACTGGAACATCCTGCCTCCCATTACTCCCGAAGCAGATATAGCCCTTTCGGCATTTCCACCCGTTTTGCGGCAAGTCCTTTTCAATCGCGGATTCGCCGCCGACGCCGAAGCACGCGCCTTTTTAAGAGCCGAACCCAATTTCAACACCGATCCGTTTCAAATGACCGACATGCAGACAGCCGTGGAACGCATCCGGTTTGCGATCCAAAACAACGAACCCGTTGCCATCTATGGCGACTACGACGTGGACGGCGTGACCGCCACTGCCTTGCTGGTGGAAACCCTCAAACGGATGGGCGCCGATGTGCGCGGCTACATTCCCAACCGCTTCGAAGAAGGCTACGGACTCAACAACAACGCTTTGGAAGAATTAAAAGCAGACGGGGTAAAGCTGGTCATCACCGTGGATTGCGGCATCCGCTCGCCAAGTGAAGCGCTTCATGCCCAGACGTTGGGTTTGGATCTGATCATCAGCGACCACCACCACCCCGACAATGAAAACCTGCCGCCCGCTTTGGCTGTCATCAACCCCAAACAGCATGGCGACATGTACCCCGACAAAGACCTGGCGGGCGTGGGCATCGCGTACAAGATCGCAGAAGCGCTGCTTGGCAATGAAGACAAAACAACGCAGATAATCCTCAACGCGATGCTTGACCTTGTTGCCCTCGGAACCGTCGCCGACCTTGCCCCATTGGTCGGTGAGAATCGCGTGCTGGTCAAAAAGGGGTTGCGCCAAATACGGCAAACCACACGCCAGGGGCTGTTCTCGTTGGCGGCAGTTTCAGAGATTGCCATACAAAAGGTCAACGCCGGGCACATCGGCTTTATGCTGGGTCCGCGCCTGAATGCGGCGGGGCGGCTGAAGGAAGCGCTGGCATCCTTCGAATTGCTCACCACGACGGATGTCTTCCGCGCCGGGGAACTTGCCCAACAGCTCGACATGCAAAACCGCGAACGGCAGCGGATCACACGCGAGATGCAAACCCGCGCCGAAGAGATCGCCTTGAGCGACGACCCGGATGCCTACCTGCTGTTTGCCGCGGACGAGAATTTCAATTCGGGCGTGGTCGGTCTTGCCGCCTCACGGCTGACGGAAAAATTCTATCGCCCTGCCATTGTTGCTTCCCAAGGCGAGGAAGAGACGCGCGGCTCATGCCGTTCGATCCCCGAGTTTCACATCACCGATGCACTCGATCAATGTGCAGATCTGCTCGTCCGTCACGGCGGGCATGCGGCGGCGGCTGGTTTCACGGTCAGAAACGAAAACCTGCCGGAATTGGTCGCGCGGCTGAAAGCTATCGCCGGGGAAAAACTGTCTGGAAGCGATTTAAAGCCCACAGTCACGGCAGATGCGGAAGTGTCCCTCGCAGAGATCCGGCCGGAGTTGTACGAAAAGGCGCTCAAGTATCTCGAACCCACCGGCTACGGAAATCGCGAAGCCTCATTTGTGGCGCGGAACGTCAAAGTGCGGAGCTCCCGCATTGTAGGCGCAGACGGCAAACACTTAAAGATGTCGCTTGAAGATGAAAAGGGCGTCGCGCACGACGCCATCGGTTTCCGGTTGGGAGACTGGCACAAGTCCATGCCTGCACGGGTGGATATTTTATTTACGTACGAGATCAACGAGTACAATGGGCGCATCAGTTATCAATTGAATTTGAAGGATCTCAAACCCGCAGAAAAATAGCCCTAAAATGTCCAAAAATTTGCTCCTTTTGACATTTTTTATGGATCAGATTCATGGGGGTCGGCGGTTTGAATTTTCGCATCTTTCAAAATCTATCAGGAATGAATTCGGATGTTTTTTCTCTGATATAATCCCCGACTCGGTTAGCACGAATCACAACTTAAATTCAGTTTCAGTGTTTTGATTTCGATTCTATTTAATCTGCGTTACGCCTTGTGCGTACGAAACTTTTAGCGGAGTTCCAATCACAATGAAGAAAGAACAACTATTAGACCTGTATTACCAGATGGTGCTCATTCGCCGTGTGGAAGAACGCGGCGCGGAGTTGTACCAGGCTGGCAAGATCGGCGGCTTTATGCACCTGTACATCGGGCAGGAAGCCGTTTCGACCGGTTTGATCGCGGCGCGCGAACCTCGTGACCGCGTCATTACTGCCTATCGTGACCATGGTGTGGCGTTGAACTGCGGCATTTCTGCCAATGAAGTGATGGCGGAATTGCTTGGCAAAGCCACGGGCATGTCGAAGGGCAAGGGCGGTTCGATGCACATGGCGGATGTCTCCAAGAATATGTGGGGCGGACATGCCATCGTCGGCGGGCATTTGCCCATTGCGGCAGGCTTTGCGCTCGGCGACCAATACGCCAAGAACGACAACATCACCATTTGTATGTTCGGTGATGGCGCGACCAACATTGGCTATTTCCACGAAGCCCTGAACCTCGCCAAGACCTGGGGGTTGCGCGTGTTGTGGGTTTGTGAAAACAATCAGTATGGCATGGGCACCTCGGTGGAACGCGCCTCGGCGGTGGATGAAATCCGCCAGAAAGCCGAAGGCTATGGCATGAAGAACGCTGCCGTAGATGGCATGGATGTGATGAAGGTGTATGAAGCCGCAAAAGAAGCGATGGACTACATCCGCAAGGAAGGGCAGCCCTACTTCCTTGAGATCAACACCTACCGCTTTCGTGGTCATTCGATGGGCGATCCCGAACGCTACCGCAAAGCGGAAGAAGTAAAGCAGTGGCAGGAGAATGATCCCATCGGTATCTTCAACAAGTATCTACTTGAAAAGAAAGTCGCAACCCGCAAGGCGCTCGATGAGATCGAAGCCCGCGTGGAAGAAGAGACCAACAAGGCAGTCGAATTCGCAGAGACCAGCCCTGAACCCGCGCTCGAAGAGCTGTACACGGATATATACGCAGATAACTAACCACAAAGGAGCACAAAGTGTCACAAAGGTTTACCTTAGTGTTTCTTCGTGACACCTTGTGGTAAAGAAAAAACATGGCAAAAATCACAATGCGCGAGGCGATCTCGCAAGCCTTAATGGAAGAAATGGACCGCGACCCCGCCGTCTTTATCATGGGCGAGGAAGTAGGCGTTTGGGGCGGCACCTACGCCGTCACCAAAGGTTTTTACGATAAATACGGACCTGACCGAATCAAAGACACCCCCATCGCAGAGAACGCCATCCTCGGCGGTGCCATCGGCGCGGCGATGGTAGGGCAACGTCCCGTGGCAGAGTTAATGACCATCAACTTCGCTTTCTCGGCAATGGACTACATCGTTAACCAAGCCGCGAAATTGCGCTACATGTTCGGCGGACAGTTCATGCTGCCGCTCGTCATTCGTGCTGTCGGCGGCGGCGGACGCCAACTCGGCGCCACCCACTCGCAGACTCCCGACGCCATCTTCGCGCACTTTCCCGGTCTGAAAGTGGTCAGCCCCGGAACGCCGGAAGATGCCAAGGGTCTTTTGAAATCCGCCATTCGGTCGAATGATCCGATTCTCTTCATCGAACATGCCACCATGTATCAAGTGCGCGGTGAAGTTCCTGAAGGCGAATACACCATTCCCATCGGCAAATCCAAAGTACAGCGCGAAGGCAAAGACCTCACCATCGTCACCTACTGCAAGGGGCTCGAACTTTCCATGAAAGCCGCAGAGCAACTTTCCAAAGAAGGTATCGAAGCCGAGATCGTTGACCTGCGTACTTTGCGTCCGCTCGACATGGAACCCGTGCTTGAGTCGTTCAAGAAAACCAACCGCGCCATCGTCGTTGAAGAAGGTTGGAAATCTTACGGCGTCGGCTCCGAGATCGTCAGCCGCATCTACGAAGAAGCCTTCGATTATGTAGACGCACCGATCATCCGCGTGGCACAAAAAGAAGTCCCCCTGCCCTACAATCGTACCCTCGAACAAGCCGCACTCCCGCAAGTTGCCGACATCATCGCCGCGGCAAAGGAGGTCTTGAAATAATGGCTGAAACCATCAACATGCCAAAACTCGGCTTCGACATGGCGGAAGGTCTGCTCGTCCGCTGGGTGAAGCAAGTTGGCGAAAATATAAACAAAGGTGACGTGCTCGCCGAGATCGAAACCGACAAAGCCACCGTCGAAGTGGAATCCTCCGCCAGCGGTGTTGTGCTCTCGCATATCGTGGACCAGGGCAGCATCGTTCCCGTCAACGCGCCCATTGCCATTGTTGGCGCTGAAGGTGAAAAAGTGGATGCGCCTGCAAAAGTGGAAAGTGGAAAGTCGGAAGTAAAAGCGGATGAAAAGCCTGCGCCTCAATCCGCGCCGACAGCTGCTCCTGTTGCCCAAACCTCTGCCCCCGCCGAAAGCGGACCGGTGAAAGCCTCTCCGCTTGCAAAGAAGATCGCCCGCGAGAAAAATATAAATCTCTCCTCCATCCAAGGCACCGGACCCAACGGACGAATCTCTCGCAAAGATGTAGAAGCCGCATTATCAAGCGGAGCGACCTCCGACCTCCGACCTTCGACTCCTTCCATCCCAGTTACCAATTACCAATTACCTGTCTCCACCGAAGACAAAGTCATCCCAACCACCAAACTGCGCCAAGCCATTGGTCGCCGACTCGTTGAATCCAAGCAGACCATCCCGCACTTCTATGTCACCCACGAGTACAAGATGGAAGCGGTCATGGACATGCGCAAGCAGATCAATGCCTATCTTGGCGACAATGAAAAAGTCTCCGTCAACGACTTCATCATCAAAGCCACCGCACTGACCTTACGCCAGTTCCCCAACCTCAACGCCACCATTAAAGGCAATGAGATCATCCAGTTCGGGCACGTCAACGTCAGCGTCGCCGTCACCGTCCCGGGTGGACTCATGACCGTCGTCGTGAAAGATGCGGATTTCAAATCCCTGCGCCAGATCTCAGGCGAGATCAAAGCCATGGCGGCGCGCGCCCGCGAGGGCAAGGTCAAGCCAGAAGATGTGGACGGCTCGACCTTCTCCACCTCCAACCTCGGCATGTACGACGTGGAAGAATTCATCGCCATCGTCAACCCGCCCGAGGCTGCCATCCTCGCCATCGGCTCCGCCAAGGAAACGCCCGTGGTCGTGAATGGCGAGATCAAGATCGGCTCGCGCATGAAAGCCACCATCTCCGTTGACCACCGCGTCAGCGACGGCGCCGAAGCCGCCCAGTTCATGCAAAAACTGGCTGAGTTCCTCGAAAATCCAGTAAGAATGCTGGTGTAACAATCGGGTCACGCTTTTAGCGTGACCCGATTGTTTTTATCTACATCCCATCATCCTCACGGCACATAATAATCAATGAGCAAGTGTGGACGGTCGGATTGTTCAATGACGTCACCGCTAAAAAACGTCAGGAAGTCTGCGCCGAGATCGTCATTATCGTCCAGTTGGAAAGCAAGACGAAGTTGGGTATTGCCTGTCTTGTTGATGTAGACAAAGGCATTCGGCGACAACACCGCCCAGTACCATCCACCTACGGGATTATTTTGAATGATCCCCGCATTTCCAAAACTGGCAGTTGACTGAAAATCCATGGATTGCAGGGCATTGATCCTAAATGGACCAAAGAAACCGTACGGTCCATAGTTCAGATCCACCAGAATATTTCCGTGCGTGGCGAACGGATCACTACCAGCAACGCCTTGTACTTTGATAACCAGAATCGCCTGAGTAATAATCGCATGATCTGGCAGATAGTGGGTGGGAAAATGTAAAATGGAACGATATTGACGGTCCTGTCCGTCGTCACCAACGCGGAGGGTATCGGATGAAGAATTTTTCACACCACCGACACCGCTGTCTTCCGACGTTTCGAGAATCCAGCCATCGTTCGCTCCGTTCGAACGTAATTTCTCCGTCTTCGCTTCGTTGACCCTTTTACTGATCGAATAGAAAGGTCCGGTGAAATTCCCATTCCCAACCCCAAGCCCGCCCAGCGGATTCCCAGCCGCGTCAAAAAGGCTATCGTCATCAATAACATTGAGTTGAATGGTTCCATTCCCCGTCCCTGTGCCAACCGTGACGATCGCCGTGCTTGCGTCAATGGACAGCTCCGGGATCGAAAGCCCCGTAGGTCCATTTGCCACCAGCGCAAATTGGTGAACATCAACGTACCTCACAGGTTCGGTAAAGACCACGCTGAAATGAACCGTTTCCGCCGCAGTCGGATCCGGGTCGAGACGCAGAATGGTCAACACTTGTGGCGGGGTCCGGTCAAGCGTATATGCCTCTCCAGCCGAAAAATTTCCATTGCCAGTGCCCGAACCACCGAGCGGAATTCCGCTCCCATCCACAACGCTGTCATCATCCACCAGATCGAGCCGCAGGGTTCCATCCCCCAAACCCGTATTGACGTTAACCGTATAAGAATCACCCGCGCCGTTGATCTCGCCCAAAGAGGCGCTTCCAACCGACCCCGTAGTGGTAATTACAAAATCACTTACATCCACGCCGATCACCGGCTCGGAGAAATTCACCGCATAGCGCACACTTCCACTCGCGGTTGGATTCGCATCGAGCCTCAAGATACTGGTCAGAACAGCAATATTTTTGTTCACAATGTAAATTGCGCCGTTCGTAAAATTGCCATTGCCCGCGCCCGTACCACCCAGAGGATTTTGTGAAGCGTCCCTGATTCCATCATCATCCACGACATCCAGACGCAGCGTGCCATCCTCCGCTCCAGTATCCACACTGACATAATATTCGCTTCCCGCCCCGCTGACAGCGGTTATCACCGCCCCGGAAATTCCCCCGCTGACGGTTAGAACGAAATCACCGATCTCCACACCAGTGACATTCTCTGAAAATCGAATGAGGAAATTAACGGTCTGATCCGCAGGAGAACAACTGGCCGGGCAGGAAGGCTGGATGGAGACAACCGCCGGCAAAGCGTCCGTCTGATAGGACATTTCTTTCACATAAATGTCTCTCGTACCGTTGGTATCTTCCGCCACATGCGCGAAAGACGTCGCAAACAGAAGAAGTCTTCCATCCCCGGAAATGGACGGCAGGATGGGATTATCCATGCCGCTGCTGTCGCGACCATAAACAGCCAGATATGTCTGGTTTGCGAGCCGGTCATGGACGTAAAGAGCGCGCCGCGGCATCCCATCACCCTTATCGTCGAAACTGAAAGCGATGTAACGCCCATCGGCAGAAATCACCGATGCATCCGATTCGCCCACCATTGCATAGCCATCCTGGTAGGACGCCAAGACGGTCGTACCGGTTTGCATGTCACGCACATAAAGGTGGGAATAGCCATACGTCTCAACAGTTGTGAAGCCATTCGAAGCCGTAGAGAATGCAACATATCGTCCATCGCCCGAAATGGAAGGTTCGATGGAAGAAAAATCGCCCTGCCCCCCGCTCGAATTTACCGAAGCACGCACGATCTGCCCCGTTTGGATCGAGTACACAAAAATATCCAGAACCCCATTGGTATCGTCAGGGACCAGGTTGGTAGACCTTGAACTAAAGACAACAAATCGCCCGTCCAAAGAAATGCCGCCATCAAAGCCGCCAAGATTCCCAGAAACAGAAACGCCTGTTGTCGTACCCAGTTGCATATCACGGACAAAGATATCGCCCGCGCCGTTCGTATCGTTCGGCACAAGATTATCCGCATCGGAGTCAAAGACCACAAACCGTCCATCACCTGAAATGGACGCATCTGTCACATCATTGTTCGGTTCGCCGCCCGTGGAAGTCAATGAAGCGCGTGTCACTGTGCCAATGACCGTATCTTTTACATACACATCGCCAAACCCATTTGTATCGCCCGCAGCAAGGTTGGTCGCCCCAGATTCAAAAGCGACAAAACGCCCATCTGCCGAAATAGACGGCATCCCACCACCGCCATTTGCCTGCAAACCAGCCGCATCCACCGAAACGCGGATGATCGAACCCAGTTGCAGATCGCGCAGGAATACATCTCCCACGCCGTTGGTATCGTCCGGGACGAATGTCGTCGCTTCCGATTCAAAGACGGCGAAGCGTCCATTGGCTGAAATTTGCCCGCGATACGAAGTGTCATTCGCCCCCGCCGAAATCCAGGTATAGTCACCCGGCGCCGCCTGCACAACAGCCAAGCCACCCGCCGAGGCAAGCGTAAGCAACAGGAGGAGTCCAACAATGACTCTCCAGATCATGTTGCGGATATTGGATTTCATAATGCGCTCCTTCAAGGTTAAAGCAATTTCCCACCTATTTTTGCATTTCCATCATATATCCACCTGTTGGGGCATGACTATTTCAATATCATTCTAAATTTTAAACCCTTTACGGCACATAATACTTGATGGACAGTTGCGGTCGCGCCGACGGCACACTGTAATCTCCACTGAAGAAAGATAGATAATCATCGCGCTTGTCATTGTCGTCATCCAATTGGAATCCCAGCCGGAACTGGGTCGTACCTTTCAGGTTAATGAACGGAAATGACTTCGCGTCCAGAGTAGTCCAATACCAACCGCCGACAGGATTGTTCATGACCGTCCCCGCCGTGTACAGGCTGGCAGGCGCTTGAAAATCAGACACTTGCAATGCGCCGATCTGGAACGGACCAAAACTGCCAAAGGCACCCTGACGAATATCCACCCAGATATTCAAATGCGTCTTGAACGGGTCCACACCAACCGTGGTCTCAAGTTGCATGGTCAGCATTGCCTGTGTGATCACGGCATTATCAGGCAGTGAGTCGGTTTGGAAGGACAAAATGGAACGATACTGATTATTCTGTCCGTTATCTCCCAACCGGAACGTGATCGCGTTGGAGTTCATCGTGCCGCCCTTGTTGCTGGTCTCCTTCGATTCCATCACCCAGCCATCCTGCGCGCCGTCCGAAGAGAAAGTCGCCGATTGGATTACAGGCACCTTTCGATCCACGAGATACAGGTCGCCCGCGTTAAAGTTTCCATTCCCCAAACCGGCACCGCCCAGCGGTGCTCCAGCCGCATCAAGAATGCTGTCATTGTCAACCACGTCAAGGCGAAGAGGACCGCTGCCATTACCTGTCTTGACCGTGACAATGTAGACCGAATCCACGCCGCTAACGGATAGGACCCCCGCTTCGCTCAACCCGGAAACTGCCAGCACAAAATCAGCAGGATCCACCCCGCTAACAGATTCAGAGAACGTGACCATGAAGCGTACGCTTTCAGCCGAGGTGGGGCTTGGGTCGGCTCGCAGGCTTGAGGTCACGGAAGGAGCGAGTTTGTTGACGATGTACATCTCGCCGCTCGAAAAGTTTCCATTCCCCATGCCAGTCCCGCCCAACGGGAACGAGTCCACATCCAAAATACTATCGTTATCCAAAAGGTCGAGGCGCAACGTTCCATCACCACTGCCGGTATTGACCAGAATTGTGTAAACGCTTCCCGCGCCATTGATCTCCACAATGGATGTATTCGCAAGGTTGCCTGTTGTGGTCAATGCAAAATCACCGGTATCCAAGCCGATGACATCTTCTGAAAAGTTCAAGGTAAAACGGACAACCTCGGCACTATTGGGCGAAGCATCTGCCCGCAAAATGGAAATGACAGACGGCGGGGCTGCCGCCACGGGCGTCTGGGTTGGCGGAGGAGTAGGCGTATCTGTGATGGGAGGCGGCGCACCAAACGACGATTCAAAAGCGCCGATATCGGGCGCATTGCCTAGATAGAAATCGTTGATGCCGGGGACGAGTGCGCCGCGGTCAATGTTCGGGCTGGTGGAAAGAAGCGAAAAATCTCCACCGCCGGGGTTCACCAACCCCGGGCTGCTTTCATGCCCGTTGCATTCCAAGCCCGTCGCTCGGCACAGTTGATTGAGGGTGTAGTAATCCGCATTTTCCCATTTGTAGCGCGGACTGGCAGAGGTGCTCCAGTTATCATAGTTCCAATCGTGTCCGGTTGAACCAACGGCACGCTCGATTATGGAATATCCATTGCCTTGAAAAATATTGTTCCGCAGCACAGAGTTATGCACCGAGCTGATGAATTCCATCGAATTTGCGCCGGTGCGGTTCGTCCAACTGGTATTGTGATAGAGCAGCACCCAGCCATCCGAGTTTCGATCCAACTTGATACCCCTGCCGCTGAAATTGGAAATGGTCGAGCGCATCACCCAGACCGGTCCCATGGTGATCGGCGCCAGTGAGATTCCAACCAACACGTTATCGATCACATTATTGCGGAAGCGGTGATTGACGGCCGTCCCCTCGGGTTCCAGCGCATCGTCGCCAATGTGGTGGATGCGATTGTTGTAGACATCCACATCGAAGGCCACGCCGGGGTTATCCATTGCCCCGGAGGAACTGGTGTAAATGCCGTTGAAGTAATGATGGATGTGATTCCCGCGCACGATTGCGCCAGTGTGCCCACGCAGGACGATGGCAATGGATTCCATCGAAGTGCCTTTAACGGAACTCCATTCCCACACATCGCCCAAAAGCGGATCATACATCTCGTTGTATTCAATCCGGATGTCATTGCCGCGATCTTCGCCGCCGGTCCAATCCACAAAGACCGGGTTCTGCAGGTTGTGAATGCGGTTCCTGCGCACCACCACGTGCGATGCATTCGTGGCGCACACACCGCAACCATACCCAACCCCATAGTAACGCATCTCAAAGCCTTCGAGCCAGATCCAGTCGCGCCCCTCCACCATGAATGCGGCATTCAGGCGCGGCAATTGCCAGTTGTACTTTCGTGGTTCGCGCGGCACGCGGACGTACAATCGTGATGTTGTCGGGTCGTAATACCAACCTTCGCTGACGTCCACATTGTTATGCCCCATCTTGGCGAACAAGCCACTCAAGGTATCGTATTGATAAAAACGCAACCCATCACGCGCCAGATATTTGATCCCCGGATTGATCTTGATAAACCAAACGTTGGATTTGCCTTCATAGGGCTGCCAATCTTCCGCGGGGATCGAGATCGACCCATCCAGGATCGCGCCTCCACCTTCCGCCTTGACCTGAATCCAATTCCCGGGAGTTCCCGAAGCCGGAAACTTGACCGACTCATGATAGATGCCATCTGCAACCAACACTTGCGTGCCAGCAGAAGCGCGATTGACCCCCTCCTGGATGGTGCGGAACGGCGCCGAAAACGAGCCGTCTCCACCGGGAGGTGCATCATCGTTCACATAAATGGTGTTGACTGGCGAAAATGCAAGTTCATCGGCTTGTGTGGTGAACGAACCGCTGATCTCGCTCCCGCCATCCACTACGCGGACATCATATGAAGTGGCAGCCGATAGATTGAACAAGCTGCCGACCAATCGCCCATCGTCGATGCGCATGAGGTAATGCCCCGCCCGCCACTCGGTCTCGCCGCTGCGACGGTAGGTCAATTGCGCAGTTCGCGGAAGCCCCGCACCGCTGACGACAACTCCAGCCGTTTCGATATTCGGCACAAAACTGATCTGGGTGAATGCCATCGCAGGAACGGCACTCACCGGAGAAAATACAGACAGCGTAAGAACCAACGTCACCGCGAAGGAAAACACGCGGAACAACCAGAAATGCGAAGAATGGGCTCGAGATTTCATATGGCACACAAAGATCAGGGGCAAACAATTTCCTGAGATATTAATACTATAGCACGAAGGGCAAAATGTACAATTCGGATACCATGACAAATAAAAAAAAATCTCCGAGTGAATCTCGGAGATTTTGCCTTACCCGTATAACTCTTTTCTGAAAATTTCCGGCAGGGCGAACGCCGCCTTGTGAATTTCGGGATTGATGTATTTGTTCGTGCCCGGCGGGAACGGCATGTTCAAACCATTCTCCCAGGGTGTATCCGAAACATACATAAAGCCAATTCCCCCACCTGGATAGGTGGGAATGTTTGCATAGAAATAGGCGGGATTCTTCGTCAATATTTTTGCAGATCGATAGATGGTCTTGATCAGCTCCGTATCGAAGAAAGGCTGCTCGCATTGGGTCGCCGCAGCACCACCGGGAGCGAGCGCACGAACCATCAGTTTGTAAAACTCATCGGAGAACAAGCGCTCCGCCATGCCAATGGGGTCGGTCGTGTCTGAGATGATGACATCGAACTGACCGGGATTCTCTTCGAGGTAGCCAAATGCATCGCGGACAAGCAGCCTGGCACGAGAATCCGCCCACGGGTCTCCGAACGAAGCGGCGAAATATTCACGCGACAAGTCCACCACACGCTGGTCTAATTCACACACCACTGCCTCTTCCACAGAGGGGTAACGAAGCACTTGCTGAAGCGAACCGCCATCGCCGCCGCCCACGATCAACACACGTTTGGGTTTGCCAACCGCCAGCATGGGCACATGCACGATCATCTCGTGATACCCCATGTTATCGCGTTCGGTCAATTGGATGATACCGTCCAGGATCATGGCATTGCCAAAGAACTCGGTCTCAACCATTTGAATATGCTGATACGGGGTCTGTTCATCTGCCAGGATGCGCCTGACGCGAATCCCTTTCCGGTAATATGGATGTAATTCTTCAGTAAACCAGATGCTCATCAGTAATCCTTATATCGTTATTGTGCAACGCCTCGTACCTGACCTTCGACCTTGTCTGCCCACGGATAGATCTCCGTCCCCCGAGCCGCTTCACGAACGGCAGGATCGTCGGAGTAATGTCCGCGTTCTTCGGGTGGAATCAATTCAGCAATGCGACGCATGATCTCGTGCCCGATCTCATCCAAGTGTTCACGGAGTTGTTGCCCATGCCCCTCGGCTTTGAACGGACCGAACGGCTTGCCGATGTTCACCTGGATCTTTGCGCGCCGCCCACGCCTGAGGCTGGGAAACACCTCGGTCATGCCGACCAAGCCCACGGGTAGAATGGATGCGCCCGTGCGCACGGCAAGAAAGGCGGTGCCGGGTCGCGCGGGTCGCAAAACTGTCGCCCAATTCCCACCTTCTGGGAAAATTCCCAAAATGCCGCCTTGCTTAAGGATCCCTTCGGCAGCGCGGAGCGAGTCTTTTGCGCCGGTACCGCGATACAGCGGATGATACCCCCACAAAAGCGGCAACAGGCGCATGTGAAGCGGGGCGTGCGGCATATCTGCCCCGCCGACGAACTCGATCTCCCACGGCATGACACGCACGAAAGATGCCGGGTCGACAAAACTGAAATGATTGCCCACCAGCATCAGCGGACCTTTTTCGGGCAGGTTTTCCGCGCCGTTGATCTCAAGATCGGTGAGCAGGGCAAACGCAGGATGCGCCAGCCAGCGAAGGAAATTTCGCATCAACTTGCGCTGAGGCGTGGTGAATTTTTGATTCTGCATGGGTCAGTCTGCCGGGGCGTACTCCAAGGCTGCTTTGCGGGCGCGCTGATCGCTGACCGTTAAGAGGACGAGTAAACCAACTACCAGAAAAACCGCGATGGAGATAATACCCACACGCTGCCCTGCCTGCTCGGCAAGCAGGGTTGCCATGCCCTGCGCTTCAAGCCGCAAGGCGACGCCCGTAGCGAGGAATCCGTAGACGGTCGGACCAATGAACGAGGAGGTTTTTCCGGCAATGGCAAAGAAACTGTAGAATTCGGCGCTTTGTCCTTTCGGCGCGAAGATGCCAGCCATGGTGCGTGTGACGGCTTGCACACCGGTCAACGCGAACCCTGCCAGCGAAGCAATGATGAAGAAGCCGGTCAGTGTGGTGTTGAAGAACATCCAGACTACGGCGGCGATCATCAGCAACAGCGAGACGATCAACGCACGCATGAATCCCACCCGCTCGCCATAGAGACCGGAAAGATACGCGCCGAAAATGCTGGCAAATTGCACAAGGATCATCAAAATGATGAGCTGCGTCTGGTTCATGCCATACAAGACTGCGCCAATAATGGCGGCAAAGTCGAGCGCCATTACGATGCCATCATTGAAAATGAGAAATGCGATGATGAACTTGAGGAACTCATTGAAATGCCGCACCGAGCGAAAGGTGCGTCCGAGGCGGCTGAACGCCAACGTGAGGTAGTTCTTGCCTTCCGGCAACGGTTTATGGTCGCCGCGTTCCCTGACCCACAAAAAGATCGGCAACGCAGAAATGACGAAGAAGATCGACGTGAACACGAACGCGCCGCGCACGGGAAGGTCTGAACCTTTGACCAGCACAATGGCAGGCAGCACCAGCAACAGACATAAGATCCCGCCTGCAGAGCCAATTGCCCAACCGTTGGCAGAAACCCGCCCGATCTCCTCCGGCTCCGCCACATCGGTTAGAAGCGAGTTGTAGAACACCTGCCCGGAGCGATAGCCGATCTCCGCGAGGATGAAAAACAGCATTCCCCAAAAAATATCCCCTTTTTGGACGAAGAACAACAAACCAGTAAACATCCAGGAGAGTGAGGAAAAGAAGAATAAAAAGCGCTTTTTGAACGCGGAATGATCCGCGATCACCGCCAGGATCGGCGAAATGACCGCGCTTACCAGCATGGCGATCCCCACCGAAATCCCCCACAACCGCGAACCCTCCGCGCCACCGACCACCGATCCCTTGAAATAAGCAGAATAAATTGCCAGTAAAACCACTGCCGCATAGGCAGAGTTTCCGAAGTCGTACAGATACCAACCCCACTGCGCGCGCTTCCGCTCTTTGCTCATAATTGTCTCCTGAAAGAATTTCGCTGATTTTACTGGATTAAACAACCAAGTCGGTCATTCGTTTTGTGGTAAAACATCCCGCATGGAAAATCTTAACAAAGTCACAAAAGATGCCTGGGATGCCAACGCGCAGGTTTGGGATGAAAAAATGGGCGACGAAGGCAACGATTTCTTCAACCTGCTTTGTTGGTCACCCCTCGCTTCCCTCCTAGACCCGAAGCCGGGTGCCCATGTCCTCGACATTGCCTGCGGCAACGGGTTGACTACACGCAAACTCGCCCAAATGGGATTAAACGTCACCGCATTCGACTTTTCTGCGAACCTGATCGAGTATGCCAAAGAACGGTTGCGGCAGTACCAATCCCAAATTTCCCTGCACGTGATCGACGCCACCGATGAAACCCAACTTCTATCCCTAGGCGAAGGCAAATTCGATTCCGCGCTTTCCAATATGGCACTCTTCGATATGGCAGACATCGAACCGCTGTTTCGAACCTTGCCGAAACTGCTCAAACCCGGCGGGTCGTTCGTCTTCTCCATCACCCATCCCTGCTTCAACAACGCCTCATCCATGCACATCGTCGAAGAGATGGATGACGACGGTGAGATCAGAACCATGTATTCGGTCAAAGTCTCGCGCTATATGACCTCCTACAATCAGCGCGGACTCGCCCTCAGGAACCAGCCCAAGCCGCAGGTCTATTTTGAGCGCCCGCTGCAATATTACTTGAATCTCGGATTCAAAAACGGCTTCGTCCTCGACGGTTTCGAGGAACGCGCCTTCCCGCCCGAAACACCGCAAACCACTCCACTGAGCTGGGGCGGAAAATTCAGCGAAATCCCCGCTGCCATCGTCGCAAGGCTGAGATTGCGTCCATGAACTATGTATACCTCCTCATCGAATTCCTCGACGAACTTGTCTTCGGCGTGGGTGAAACCGCCTGGCCCCTCATTCGTGATGACCTAAATCTTTCGTACACGCAGATCGGTTTGCTGCTCAGCCTGCCGGGGATCATTGCCGCCTTCGTCGAACCGTTCATCGGCATCCTTGGCGATGTGTGGCGGCGACGCCTGCTCATCCTCGGAGGCGGTGTCTTCTTCACACTCTCGCTTGCGCTCACCAGCGCTTCAAACTCATTCGCGATCCTATTACTTTCATTGATCATCTTCTTCCCATCCTCGGGAGCCTACGTCAGCCTTTCACAGGCAAACCTGATGGACTCGGACGAGTCGCGCCACGAACAGAACATGGCACGCTGGACGTTCGCCGGTTCGCTCGGCGTGGTGGCGGGTCCGCTGCTGTTGGGATTATTCGTCCATCTCGGCTTGGGCTGGCGCGGGACATACGCCCTGCTCGCTTCCCTCTCCGCCCTGAGTATGATCGTCGCCTTTCGCTTTCTCCCCGCCGACAAAAAGAACACACCCTTCCCCTCCTTCAGCGAAGTCTTCGACGGCTTCAAAGCCGCCTTCAACGCGCTCAAACGCAGGGAAGTTTGGCGCTGGCTGCTCCTGCTTGAATTCGCCGACCTGATGCTGGATATCCTGTTCAGTTTTCTCGCCCTCTACTTCGTAGACGTCGTCCGCGTGAACGAAACACAAGCGGGCATTGCCGTCACCGTCTGGCTGGTCATGGGGCTCATCACCGACTTTCTGTTCATCCCCTACATCGACAAACAAAAAGACGCCATCCAATTCCTTCGCCGCACCGCATTCCTCAACGGCATCGCCTTCATCGCGTTCATGCTCGTACCCGGCTTCATCCCAAAGATCGCCCTCGTCATCCTTGTCAACCTGTTCAATACCGGCTGGTACCCCATTTTGCAGGGACGGTTATACTCGAGCCTGCCCGGACAAAGCGCGAGCCTCATGGCAATCGGCGCGGTCACCACGCCCCTGGCAAAATCACTCCCATTGCTCATCGGCATTCTCGCAGACCGCTTTGGTCTTGGCAACGCCATGTGGATCCTCCTGCTTGGTCCCATTGCCTTGCTCATCGGCTTGCCAAGAAAAACCTGATATATGACACCCAGTACCTCCATCTACATCCATATCCCATTCTGCAAACATCGCTGCGCCTACTGCGACTTCAACACCTACGCCGGGCAGGAAGCGATGATTCCCGATTATGTTAATGCGTTGATTCGAGAAATGGAATGGATCGGAAGGCAGGAGCCGGGAATTAACGTCCCAACCGTTTTCTTCGGCGGCGGGACCCCCTCGCTTCTTTCTGGACCGGAATTTGCTTCCGTCATGTCAGCCTTATCCTCCGCCTTCAACATTTCCTCTGACGCGGAGGTAACTATCGAAGCCAACCCCGGCACGATCTCCCCCGCCAAACTGGACTCGATCCGCAAAGCAGGCATCAACCGCATCAGTTTCGGTGTGCAATCGTCCAACACCGAAGAATTACGCATGCTCGAACGCTCACACGATTTCTTCACGGTCATCGAAGCCGTCTCCACCGCGCGCAAAGCGGGGTTCGACAACCTCAACCTCGACCTCATCTACGCCCTGCCTGAACAGACCTTGGAATCCTGGCAGACCACGGTTAAACGTGTGGTCGACTTGCAACCCGAACACATCTCCGCCTACGCCCTCACGCTGGAACATGGCACTCCCTTCGGCAAGTGGTCGCAACGCGGATTGCTTCCCATCCCTGACCCCGACCTTGCCGCCGACATGTACGAATGGACAATGGATTTCCTGCCCCAGTGCGGCTACGCGCAGTACGAAATCTCGAATTGGGCGAAATCTACTTTGGAAAACACAGATCGGCATTCTGAATTGATGTGCAAACACAATTTGCAATACTGGCGCTCGCTTCCCTATCTCGGTCTCGGCGCGGGAGCACACGGCTATGCGGGCGGCTATCGCTACTCAAATGTCCTTCGCATCAAAACCTACATCGACCGGTTAACCAATGCCAAACCTCCAAATGCCCATTACCCAATCACACCCGCCACTGTCAACCACCATAAACAATCTCTACGCGATGACATTTCCGATTACATGATCAACAACTTGCGGCTGGTAGAGGCTGGGGTCGCAGACTCAGACTTCCGGTCCCGTTTTGGAAGCGGTCTGATGGATGTCTTTCCTACTGAAATCCGGGAACTCATCCGTAATGGTCTTCTCGAAAAAAAGACCTCCGATGGCTCGGAGGTCTTCAAGCTTACTCGTCGTGGAAGGCTGTTGGGAAATCAGGTGTTTGTGAAATTTGTTGGATAACTACCCGGGGGTACAAACGCAGAATGGCCAATCTGACCAACCCCATGGACAATTACCCGGATTCGGGCTGCCGATGGCTGTGCATGCGTCAACACCTGGCGTGTTGGGTGCTGGCCCCTCCTTAGCTTGCTGAGGCTGGATGATCTCCGGGCAGACTTTTGGTTCAAAGCCACTGGGTTTGAAACCAAACGCCTGATAACAAGTGTTATCCACCGCGTAAAGCTGGTTTAATGGGTAGTTCGGGTTGCTGCGAACAGGCGAACCGGCATCTGCCTCGGTGAAGTAATCCACATAATCAAGGCGGGCAACATCCTTAAGCCCGGCATCCGCAAGGACGCTGTAAAAAAACGAACTGCCCGAAAGGGATTTCTTGAAGGCAAATTGAACGGTGGCATATTGTCCGGCATTGATGCGCACCCAGGCCACATCGACATCACTGCCTATCCCTTCAGAGGGGCTGTGGATAAGCGAATCGAAGCCGTTGCCGGAAAATGGCATGTCGGATTTGGAGGGGTTCACCCCAGCCGAGTCGCGGTCGGTGTCGGAGTAGATTTTGATATTGCTCGCCGTCCACTCTTCGGAATAGGGCGGCTGCGCGACGATCAAAAGGTCGCCAAAGCTGTCGAGATTCGTATCCAACTCAACCGAGAACTGGATGTTCGAAGGGTTGTTCGGGTTCTTTCCGATCACACCAATGGATACATAGTACCAGTCGCCATCTTCACTCAAACTGAATGAGGATATGTCCATGTCAGGAATATAAGTCATGTCCTGAGTGAAGGGGCGTTCGAGACGGTTGAGCTCGTAGGAGTCGCCATAGGGAGCCCGTTTTTCCGGCGCGGTATCGGACGAAAAGACGTCAGGATATGGTTGTGAATCCGGCGCGGAAACCGGGATCGCCTGGTGCTGAATAGCGGTCGGCTCGGGACTTTGCGGAATGGCAGTTGGCGGCTCCTCGGTGGACAGAGGCGGGGTCTCAGTTGGCGCCGATGCGCCGGGCAATGTACATCCTTGCAGAAGTAAAATCATAACAAGAAAAACCAACAATCCGTTTGTTTTTTGTTTCATGCTCTCATCTCCTTTTATTAGGATAAATTATGAGCAGTTTCTCAATTCCCTTCAATGTTACCGAAGGACTAGGTTAACTCAAGTTGCCACCCTTTAATGGATTTTCTCGGTTTCCCGTCAAAAACCCTCACCCTGCCCTCTCCCGTTGGGAGAGGGGGAAGTTGTCCCAATAAAAATTTACCTTTTGGGTTAGGTTAAGAAAAATCCCCGCCTTTCGGCGGGGATTTCATCTTACTTTTTGGTTTTCTTGAAGGTCTTCTTGACGACTTTCTTCACAGCCTTCTTCGCAACTTTCTTGGCTGCAGGCTTCTTCGCCGCAACCTTCTTGACAGGCTGGTGCTTCAACGCGGCGTGAGCGGCAGCAAGGCGGGCAATCGGCACACGGAACGGCGAGCAGGAGACGTAATTGTTGCCGATGATATGACACCACTCAATGGACTCGGGATCGCCGCCATGTTCACCGCAGATACCTACTTCTAGTTCGGGGCGGGTGGCACGACCTTCGAGGATGGCGCGCTGCATCAACTTACCGACACCGTTGCGATCGAGCGTCTGGAACGGATTCTTGACAAGGATGCCTTCCTGAACATAGGTGATGAGGAAGTTGCGCTCGGCATCGTCACGGGAATAGCCGAAGGTCATCTGTGTCAGGTCGTTGGTGCCAAAGGAGAAGAACTGCGCCTGGGTGGCGATATGGTCGGCGGTGACGGCTGCGCGCGGGATTTCGATCATCGTACCGAACTTGTAGGAGAACTTAATGCGCTTCTCCTGCATGACCGCTTTCCCGATGCGTTCCAAGCGCGGCTGGATCCATTCAAGTTCCTTCACCGTGCCGGTCAATGGGATCATGATCTCCGGCTTGACTTTGATGCCGCGCAGAGTGCAGTCGGCGGCGGCTTCGAAGATGGCGCGGACTTGCATTTCCACGATCTCGGGCATCGAGATGCTCAAGCGCACGCCGCGCAGACCCATCATCGGGTTGGATTCATGCATACCCTTGATGGATTCGAGCAGTTTTTCCTTCTCTGCCAAGCCTTCGTGTTCACCTTTCACGCGCATCGTGATGACTTCTTCCATGAGTTTCTCTTCATCGGGCATGAACTCATGCAGCGGCGGGTCGATGAGGCGGATAATAACGGGGTGACCATCCATCGCCTCGAATAGACCGTCGAAGTCCTTGCGCTGGTGCGGCAGGAGCAGGTTGAGCGCTTCGGTGCGGGCTTCACTGGTCTCTGCAAGAATCATACGCTGAACAATGGGCAGTCGTTCCGGTTCAAAGAACATGTGCTCGGTGCGGCACAACCCGATCCCAACAGCGCCGTAAGCGCGGGCGCGGCGGGCATCCTTCGGGTAGTCGGCATTCGCCCAAACCTGCAAACCGCGGGTTGGGAAGCCGGGCGCTACTTCTGCGCGGATGTTCTTGCGCGCTGAAATTTCATCCGCCCATTTGAGCAGGGTCATCAATTCCTTTTGTTCCTCAAGAGACGGTTCGGAAGTCGGGATCTTTCCGGCAAAGACCTGACCGGTCGTCCCATCCACAGAAACCCAGTCACCTTCGTTGAGGGTGAAACCGTTCACGGTCATGGTGCGGTCTTCAAGGTTGATCTTGATCGCGGAAGCGCCCACCACACAAGGGATACCGAACTGGCGCGCCACGACTGCTGCATGGGAGGTCGCACCGCCTTCACTGGTCAGCACGCCCTTGGCAGCGATCATACCGTGGACATCATCGGGCTTGGTGAACGGACGCACCATGATGGTGTCCTGTCCATGTTCTTTTGCAAATTCTTCGGCTTTGTCCGCATCGAAATAGATCTGACCGACTGCCGCGCCGGGGGAAGCGTTCACGCCTTTGGCGAGGAACTTGCCTTCCTTTTCAGCCTGCTGCATCGCAGAATCGTCAAATTGAGGATGAAGCAAAGCATCCACCTGGTCTGGGGTGACGCGCAAAACCGCCTGATCGCGGGTGATCAAGCCTTCGTTCGCCATATCCACGGCGATCTTAACGGCGGCTTTGGCAGTGCGTTTGCCTACACGGGTTTGCAGCATCCACAATGTACCGCGTTCAACTGTGAATTCGACATCCTGCATGTCGGTGTAATGCTTCTCCAGCCGCGCAGTGATTTCCATGAATTGCTTGTATGCATCGGGCATGTATTTCTTGAGGTTTTCGATGGCGTCCGTATTGCGGATGCCAGCCACCACATCCTCACCCTGCGCATTGAGCAGGTACTCACCCATCATCTTCTTATCGCCTGTGGATGGGTTGCGGGTGAATGCAACACCCGTAGCAGAGTCATCGCCCATGTTACCGAAGACCATCGTACAAATATTGACAGCGGTCCCAAGCACATCGGAAATGCCTTCCTTGCGGCGGTACGCCACGGCGCGCTTTCCATTCCATGATTTGAAGACCGCTTCGGTCGCCAGAGAGAGTTGTTTGTATGGATCCTGGGGGAATTCCTGACCGCAGGCTTTCTTGTATGCCTGCTTGTACAACCCCACAACCTCCTTCCAATCTTCCGCCCTCATTTCAATATCGAGTTTGTAACCTTTTTCTTCCTTATACACCGCAAGCGGATGCTCGAAGGCTTCATCGGCGATATCCATCACCACGGTCCCGAACATTTCCACCAGGCGGCGGTACGAGTCCCAAACAAAACGCTCGTTCTTTGTGGCTTTGATCATCCCCTCAGCCACTTCGTCCGTCAAGCCGATGTTCAGGATGGTGTTCATCATACCCGGCATCGAGAACTTCGCGCCTGAACGGCAGGAAACCAGCAACGGGTTTTTCTTGTCCCCGAACTTTTTCCCGGTCGCCTTTTCGATCTGCTTGAGCGCCTTTAGTTCCTGGTCCCACATCCCTTGCGGGAATTTACCAGCCTTTTGATACGCATTGCACGCTTCCGTGGTAACGGTAAAAAACGGCGGCACCGGCACATTGGCGCGGGTCATATCCAACAGACCTGCCCCCTTACCACCCACAATGGCTTTGACGCCATCCCAGGAACCGTTCGCCAGTCTTTCAACTTCCTTTACCTCGTTATAAAGAAATACCCATTTTGGCATGATAGCCTCCAAATCAATATGTAATAGATTTCACGAACATCTGAAAAATTCTACCAAAAATAACCGAATTGGCAACTGACAAATATCATGTGAATTATGTTCAATCTGTAAACTCATTGCAAAGTATATTTAACTGTAAATGGATGATAATGTAACCGTAGGATAAAAATATATGGCTGCTAAAGTTCTCGTAATTGATGATGATATTGCAATCACCGAGTTGATGAGCATGTTACTGAAAACCCACGGGTTTGACGTCATGACGACCAACAACGGTTCTGATGGCGTTAAAATGGTTCAGGAAAAGACGCCGAACGTGGTGCTGCTCGACCTGATGATGCCCGACATGGACGGCTGGCAGGTCTGCAAAGCCATTCGCGGCTTCAGCAACACCCCCATTCTGATCCTCTCCGCCATCAACGACCCTCGCATGGTGGCAAGTATCCTGGATGCAGGCGCAGATGATTTCCTCGTCAAGCCGGTGCCCAGCGGTGTACTTGTTGCACACATCCGCAAAATGGTACGCTGGACCGGGTCTCTTCACATGCCCGCCGGGCAAAAAAAAATTGAATTAAGCAACACCGCTCCGCTTCCTACTTAACCGAAACCGGACTCTACAAACGAAACTGCCCATCCCGTTGAGAGGATGGGCAGTTTCGTTTCATTTCAGGTGACGCAACGCCTGGGCAGTTTGTTTCGGATTTTCCATCATCGGCATGTGCCCGACACCCTTCATCTCCACGAGATGCGCGTGGGAGATGACATCCCTGACCTCGCGCGCCCGTTCGATGGGGATCAGATCATCTTTGTCGCCGTGGACAAGTACAACCGGGAAATGGAACTTGACAAGCTGGCTGGTCGCGTCCATGCGTTCTGCCATGGCTTTGAGTGCGCCGATGAACGCGGCGGGCTTTTGTTGACTCATGATCTCTCGTACAGACTCCTGCACGGTTTCATCGGGCGTTAGTTTTGGGGTCATGGCAGCCACCACGCCTTGAATCCCTTTTTCAGAAACTTCGGCTGCCGACTTGTAACGTCCTTCCTTTTTCTCCTGAGAATCCGCCACAGCCTGCGAAGCGACCATCCCAAATCCACTGACGCGCTCTGGATAGCGATGGGCAAAAGCGAGCGCAATGTACCCGCCCATCGAATGCCCGGCGATGGCTGTCGTTTGAATCCCAAGATGATCGAGCAAACCGGCGATGTCCGCGGCGAAATCGTCCATTTTGTATGGGACATCTATGGTGGTGGAGCCGCCAAACCCGCGCAAATCCGGCAGGATGATATCGAACTCGCCTTCCAGCAAGGATGCGACTTCATCCCAAATACGATGGTCGAGCGGGTAGCCGTGTAAAAGCACCAACGGATTACCCTGCCCACGGCGGATGTACGCCAATTCAATGCCGTTTACGTTTATCGTGTTTATTTCCATTTCACACTCGCTTTTAATTTGCTGCCCAGTTTCGATTTGTAATGGATAAAGCCGTTATCCCGTCCGAACTCGAAGACGCGGCGGGTGATGTCCACATCGGCTTGGCAGTATTCGGAAACCTTGTCAAGTTCGCCGCTACGAAACCACTGAACCGATTGCAGCCCATCCGCAGTTTTGGTCGCGCCGAGCGTAGCGCTGGCAATCGTGTCGAGACTCAGCCGAAAGCCTAGATTCTTTTGCAGGTCGAAGAGAAGGTCGAGGGTTGGGATCGAAGCGAAGCGGGTTTGGGGCGCATACGGTTGCAGGACTTTATAGTCGAAGCCGAGGAGGTTGAATCCGATCACTTTCGTCGCGGATCTTAGTTCCTCCACCAATGCAGGCACATCCTTTTCCCAATAGATGCTGAAATCGTTTTTGGCGGTCGAGAAGGTGACGGCACAGGCAACTTTAAGTTTGTCGATGTGGTCGCGCCCACCGACGTCTTCGAACAGGTTTTGCGTTTCAAGATCGAAGAAGACATAGTTCATGGTTCACCATTAAAGTTTGGATATCTCAGCGCGGGCGAATTCCAGCGCTTCTTCCTTCGTTGTGATTTTACCCGCCGCCTGATTCTCGCGGATGGTTTCGAGCAGTTGCCCCACCAGTGGACCGGGCGCGAGGGTCAGTGCTTTCATCAGGTCATTACCATCGAGCAGGCGCGGCGGGGCAACGACTTCTTCGGGCTTTTCCCAGTAATGTTCGAGCAAAATGCGCGCCACATCGAGGTAGACGCCCCAGGCTTCAACGCTCAGGTCGTTGGCGCGCGTCGCGCGGACATCCGCCAACGCGAGCAGGATCAAATCAATGCCTGCCTTGCCGCTGTCGCGGAAGAAGCGGTAGATGGTTTTGCGAGATGGGGTTTGGCTTTCCTTTTCAAGCCGGTCGGCAAAGAAATGAATCCGCATGTGATGCCGGACGATCTCTTGCAGGCGTTCGATCTCGTCGTTACTGAGGTTGAAAGCGTGTGCGCGTTCGGCAACAACCACTGCGCCTTTGAGATCGTGGTCGAAGAAGCGGATGCGCCCGTTCTCGTCGATGGTCTTTGTGTCCGGCTTGGAAACGTCATGATAAAGCGCCGCGAAAAAGAGCAGAGAACGGTGGCTGCGATCTTTGTTAAGCGAGTTGGAAAAATGGGCTGAGACCTGTTCGCGGTATCGCCCAAGCCGCAGGCTGAGCAACCCAGTAAACATATCGCCGGTCTTTTCGGCATCGTAGCCCACGCGCAGGTCTGAGAGAATCTGGTCAAGGTGGTCTAGCACGGCGAGGGTATGCGTCCACACATCATGGACATGCGGCGCGGATTGTTCCACGCCTTTCATGTTGAGCAGTTCGGGCATGAGGTGCGGAAGCACGCCCAGCATGTCCAATGCGCGGATGGCGGCGCTGACCTTCGGTCCGTTCAGGATCTTGAAGACCTCATCACGCAGACGCTCGATGGACACGCTTCCGATCTGACCCGCAGCCTGTTTCATCCACTCGCGTGTATTCTTCTCGATGGTGAATCCAAACGCCGCAGCCTGCCGCACAGCTCGCAAAATGCGGACAGGGTCATCAGACAGCGAGGTGGGCAAACAGGCGCGAATGACCTTTGCGCGGATGTCTGCCCCACCGCTGGTCGGGTCGATCAACGTCTCATTTTGAAGGTTATATGCAATGGCATTGATGGTGAAGTCACGATTGCGGAGATCTTCCTCCAAATTTTCGCCGCGATAGGTGGCAAAATCCATGTAGGTGCGAGAGCCGTCTTCGTGGATGACGATCACACGCCCGGTATCGCGCTCACCGTCGAGGATCATAAAATCCGCTTTGAGGGCATTGGCAATGTTTCGGGCGATGGAAATGCCGTTCGAAGGTACGGCAAAATCCAGGTCTGGGGAGAAGCGGGAGGTCAACAGGTCGCGCACTGCCCCGCCCACAAGGTGAATCTCCTGCCCGGGCGGCAGGACATTTTTTATTTTTTCCAACAGGGGTGGAAATGCAAATGGGAGGGGCATAAAAACGATTTCCGGTCTTTCCTTATAACGGCTGGAACGCGATGCGCGCAACACCTGTTCAGGCGTGCCGCCCTGGGCAACGACGCGTCCGCGTACGAGAGCCACCCAGCGCCCGGCATACAGCGACGCGTTCGGGTCAGATGGTCCTGCACTCAATAAATCCCCTTCCATGACGATCACTCAGATGGTTTGTATTTATCCAGGTCTACAACGCCGACGAAGGGCAGGTTGCGATAATACTCGTCGAGGTCGAGCCCGTAGCCAAAGACGAATTTATTGGGAATGGTAAAGCCGAGATAATCGATGGGAACGTGTGCTTCGCGCCGCTCGGGCTTGTCGAGCAGGGCACAGACTTTCAGTGAGTTCGGCTGGCGGGTGGAGAGCATATGCAGGACAGATGCGATGGTGTGACCGCTGTCGATGATGTCTTCGACCAGCAGCACATCCCGGTTGAGGATGTCGGTTTGCAGGTCTAATGTGACGCGGGCGGAGCCGCTCGATTCGCGCCTGCCCGCACCGTACGACGAGACCGCCATGAAATCCATCATGTGCGGAATGTTGATATTCCTGCTTAGGTCAACCATGAACGGGACGCCGCCGCGCAGGATGCAAATGAGCAACAGGTCGCTGCCGCGATAGTCGGCGCTGATCTGTTCACCGAGTTCGTGGACCCGTTTTTGCAGGGCGTCTGCGTCGATCAGGATCTCTGAGAGTACGTCTTGGTATGCTTGCATGAGGAGTTCCTCGGTTTGGGGGTAACACCCGCTAGCGCGGGACTTCGTGATGCTGGCGGCAGCGGGCTTCGTATAACTCGGATGCGCCGACGATCACGATCGGTTCATCGTAGCGCGCAGGCTTGCCATTGACCAGTCGTTGTGTGCGCGAGGCATCCCCGCCACAGACCATGCAAATGGCATGAAGTTTCGTCACGTCTTCCGCTTCCGCCATGAGGGCAGGCATGGAACCGAACGGCTCGCCGCGAAAATCCATGTCCAGCCCGGCAACGATCACGCGGATATTGCGCGTCGCCAGTTCCTGAGCCAGCGTCACCACTTCACCATCGAAGAACTGCGCCTCGTCGATGCCGACCACGGTCGTATCCTGATCGAGCTTCGAGCGAATGTCAGCGGATTTTTCAACCGGGATCGCATCGAACGTCGAACCGGTATGCGATGCCACCTTCTCGACGGCATAGCGAATGTCAATGGCGGGTTTGAAAACCTGCACCTTCTGTTTTGCGATCGTCGCCCGGACGAGCCTGCGGATCAGCTCATCCGTCTTGCCACTGAACATCGAACCGCAGATCACTTCGATCGAACCTTGAGTATGCTTCATTGATTTCTCCTGATACGACAATAATGGAAATGTCAACAAAAACAGGCAGATGCGTTTGCACCTGCCTGTCTAGTTTACCTGAGAACCTTCCACCTGACAAAGAGTGGAAAGGGGAATGTCTATTCGCCCGCTTCGGAGGTCTCTGCAGCCTCTGCGGTCTTCTCAGCTTTTTCAGCCTTCTCGACCTTGGGCGGCTCGGGGAGTTCGATCTCCAACGCGCGAAGTTTCTTCTTGGCGGCGGTCAACGCAGACTGACCAAAACCGGCGATCTGCAAAAGACCGGAATCGCCTTCCGCAAGTTTCTCGACAACCTGACCAATGGTCAGCACGCCGGCTTTCTTGAGCGAGTCAGAGGCGCGGGGGGGCAGGGCAAGATCGTCGACTGAGCGGTTGAACACATTGGTGGATTCCTCGCGTACCTTCTGCTGCTCCACATAGGACTGGCGGGCGGAAAGCTTCTTGTAGAAGCGGTCCACCTGACCTTCCACATCGAGGATCTTCGCGGACTCACCGGTATAAAAAGGATGGCAGTTCGAACAAACGTCGATACGCAGTTCCTTCTTTGTGGAGGTGGTGACCCAAGAGTTTCCGCAGGAAGCGCACGTGACCGTGGCTTGATACACTGTGGGATGGATATCTGCCTTCATTACTTCACCTCTGCCGGAATAACGTTGACGCGCTTGCGTCCGTGCATCACATCGAACATGACGACACCATCCGCCGTAGCGAAGAGGGTATCGTCCTTGCCGACCATCACGTTAACACCCGGCTTGATCTTGGTGCCACGCTGGCGTACGAGAACATTGCCCGCCAGAACAAACTGACCGGCATAGCGCTTGACACCCAAGCGCTGGGAATTGCTGTCACGACCGTTGCGGCTCGATCCACCGCCTACCTTATGTGCCATTTCTACCTCACTCTCGCTTCTTACTTCTCAACCTTTTTGGTTGACTTGGAAGTGGATTTCTTTTCAGCCGCGGGCTTCTTTGCCGCTTCTTTCTTCGGCTTTGCCGGCTTCTCGACCTTGGCTTCTTCCTTCGCCTCAGCCTTTTCAACCGGAGCCTTCTTCGCTTCCTTCTTTTCGACCTTGCGCTCTTCACCGGGCTTGCCGATGAAATCGATCATCAGCCGGGTGTATTGGTGGCGGTGACCACCCTTCACGCGGATGCGTTTCTTCGGGCGATATTTGAACGAAACGATCTTGGGACCCTTGACGTGATCGACCACCGTGGCGGAAACCTTGATCTCGGCAACAGTGGGCGTGCCCACCATGACAGCATCCCCATCCGCCATCAGCAGAACACGCTCGAAGTCAAATGTTTTGCCCACTTCGTAGGCGAGGCGATCCACATCGATTGTGGTGCCTTCGACGGCGCGGTACTGCTTGCCGCCGCTTTCGACGATTGCAAATCTCATTTTATTTTCTCCAGTCATCACTTCGCCGCGCAGCCTGCGGGGTTCTTACACCCTTCGCCGGCATTCGGGGAAGCTGGGTTATTTACAGGCAACTGCCCCGGAAAAAAACCTCCGGGGCGGAAGCGGACAATATTATACATGTGAGTTGGCGGACTTGTCAACAAATTTTCGGCGTGAAAAATGCCGGGTTGCCGCAGCAGGGTACGGGTCAGGAAGATGCGTTTACTGTTTTGGGATAATGGAGGAAATGGTCCGCGTCAGGGATTGCATCTGTCCGGCATGCGCCTTGAGTTTGTTCACATCTCCGGTCTTGAGCCCGGATTGTACTTCGGTGATGGTCTTGCTGGTGTTGGTTTCGTTGTCGATGATCTTTTGGGTGATGCTTTCGAGATTGACCAGCAACTGCATGACGTTCTTCGGCACGACCGGCAGGTTTTTAAGGATGGGCAGGAGCACATCCAGGATCTGATTGGCGGTGCGGGCATACTTGACCGTGAGCACATGCAGCGAGCCGATGGAGGAGGTCAGTTCGAGCGCAACTTCCTGAATAGAGTCGATCATTTCTTTGTGCTGTTCGATGATCTTCGCGATGTCGTTGATCGAGGTGGTCAGTTTATCTGAAAACTTGACGTAGGAAACTGCACCGGATTTGGATGCGGCAATGCCGCCTTTTGCTGTGGCTTTGATTGGGGTGGGCATGAAAAATACCTCCTGAAGAATATGGGATGAGAGTAGTAACCTGACCAACTATACATTAATTTCCATCACAAAACAACCTCGTTGACAAAGCCTGTTTTCTCGTATATGCTGGAAAGAACAGCAAGATTAACAATCAAGGAGAATCATATGAGCGACGCTGAACATCGTTGGGAACGAATTCGCAATGGACTTTTATGGATCGTTATTCCGTTGATCCTGGGGGGACTGCTCTCCTCCGCCCTGATTCCCCAGCCGGTTGTGGGGGTTATCCGTTTGGAGGATGCCATTTATTCCTACTCTGCCCAGAACATGATCAAGCAGATCCAATACGCGATCGACGCGCCCGAGGTACATGCGGTCGTGCTGGTCTTCGATAGCCCCGGCGGGACGGTGGTGGATACCGAAGCCGTTTACATGGAGTTGACCCGCCTGCGCGAGAAGAAACCGGTAGTGACCGCCATCAATGCGATGGCTGCCAGCGGCGCTTATTATCTTTCAGTGAACACAGACTATATCTATGCCAAGCCAACCTCGCTGGTGGGCAACATTGGCGTGATCGGCTACCTGCCGCCTGCTCCCTTCGTGGTTGAGGACATCATTACGACCGGTCCATACAAACTTTGGGGCGCACCGCGCGATTCGGATATGCGCCAGGTGGAGATGGTCAAACAGGGTTTCTTCGAGGCGGTGAAGATCGGGCGCGAAGGCAAATTGACCGCCGGCGACGAAGTGGTCTTCAGCGGGCAGATCTGGGCGGGCACCGATGCGGTACGGCTGGGCATTGCCGATGCAATTGGCACCGAGCGCGATGCCGCTGAAAAAGCCGCAGAACTGGCGAAGATCGCCAATTACAAAGTGCTGGATCTGGCTGGTCCGGCAGGCATTGCCACGGGAGGCTCCTTCTTCTTCATCCAGAGTCCGGATGGGATGATGAACCTGCCCTACCCAAATGAAGCGGGCATCTTCCTGCTCTACATTCCGCCATTGCCGGTCAAATAACAGGAGGCAGACATGAAAAAACAATTCATCTACATCGCATTGGCAGCACTGATCCTCCCCAGCCTTCTGCGCGGATTATGGTTCCATCGCGGCGTTCCGCAACGACCAGAGATCGCCACGCCAGATTTCGCTTCGTTTGCGGCGCCGGAAGCGCCGGTCAACTCCTCGGCGGCGGGTGATGCCGACAACGTCAAAGAGATGGGCGGAACGGTGGTCATGGACTTGATCCACGGAAATCAATTTGCCATGAACGAGATCGAGTCACTGACGCGCGCCATCAAAGCCCGCGGCGGAAACGTGGAAAACCTGACCGACTCCACCTCGCTGGAATATTTGCTGAGATACGCCAGCGCCTTTATCACGGTCTCGCCGTCGTATTCCTTTACGGTCTACGAAACCCAGTTATTGAAACGTTTCGCCGACCGCGGCGGCAGGATCCTCGTTTTCACCGATGCCACGCGCAATTCGATCTATTACGATTTCATCAGCGGCAATCCCATCGCCTATGGTGATGCAAACGCCGCCAATTCCCTGCTGTCTGCGTTCGATATGTCCGTCAACAACGATTATCTCTACGACACTGAAAAGAACGAAGGCAATTTTCGCAACGTCCTCTTCGATGAATTCGGCAAAAGCGAATTGACATTCGGGCTGAAACAGGTCGCTTTGTATGGATTGCGCTCGGTCGAATCGCCCTCGGGCTTGGTGCTGTTCCAAGCGGCGGATACCACCCGCTCATCCACGAATGATGCGCATGATCCGGGTCAGGGTGGTGCAGCGCTCAACGCGGAGGAAAACGTCGCAGCCATCGGCGACTTCACCTTCCTCTCCGCCCCGTACAATGCCTACACCGACAATGCTACGCTCATTGCCAACCTCGCAGATTTTGCATTGGGCGGGGAACAATCTCAAACGCTGGCGAACTTCCCGTTCCTATTTAGCGGAGAAAGCGTGCAAGTCTTCGTCAGCCCGGATCTGATCAAAACCACCGAACTCGTCTCAGCCTTGAGCGGGCTGCAATCCTCACTGCGTTTCATGGACGTCGAAGTCGAATTCGTGGACGATGTCCCCACATCGGGCGATGTCATCATCATCGGGTCATTCGAAGCGACGGAAGAGATCGAACCGTTCGCCAAAAAATTTGACGTCGAGTTTGATGGCGGCGATTACATCACCACCGTCGAATTCGGCGAGATCGGCAGGTATGGCAACGGTATCCTCATGCTGGATGCAACCACAAGGGGCAACACGCTCGTCCTGCTCGCCGACACACCCGATGACGTGATCGCATTGATCGGGTTGGTGAACGGTGGTTCGCTGTATACCTGTCTGACGAGTGACAAGGTTGCCGTGTGTGGCATTGGCTATGGCGGCGATTACTACAGCGAGCCGCAAGAAGAGGACCCCCCTGCTGAAGAAAGTACGGAGGGCAGCGAAGGGGAGCCCGAAGCCGAAGCAACCGCCACACCATCGGGCTAGCCATGAGCGAATTTACCCAACTCGGTTCTCTCAACGGACATCTCGCCAAACCGGAAGGTGCGGGTCCCTTCCCGGCTGTCATCGTCATTCAGGAATGGTGGGGCTTGGATGCGCAAACCAAATCCATTGCCGACCGTTTCGCGCAGGAAGGCTACCTCGCTTTTGCGCCGGATGTGTACCATGGCGAGCTCGCCCAACTTGGTGACGGCGAAACCGCCATGAAACTCGTCCAAAAGTATGCGCCAGAGACTCCCGCTGCGTTGACAAGCGTTTTCGACGCGTTGAAATCACACGCAGATTGCAACGGCAAGGTTGGCAGCGTGGGCTTTTGTTTCGGGGGGCGCATGTCACTCGCGCTCAGCACCCTGCGACCGGTGGATGCCGTCTGCACGTTTTACGGCGGTGGCATGCAAACCATCTTCGACCAATTGCGCGAGAAACTCAAGTCGCCAGTGCTGGGTCTCTTCGGCGATGCGGATGTGTCCATACCGGCTGGGACAGTGGCAGAGTTCGACAAATTGCTGGATGAAATCGGCGTGGAACATGAAGTCATCATGTACCCGAATTCCGGTCACGCTTTCTTTCGCGACAGCGACCCAAATGTGTACAAGCCCGAAGCCTCGCAGGATGCGTGGGAACGCGTGAAAAAACTCTTTGCGAAGCATTTGAAATAACCGAGAACCGTACCTGATGGACCGCAGATGACAAGTCTGCGGTCTTTTCATTGACAAAACCACCCCGATACTTTACATTCGCTTCATGTTTGACCCGAGTCCTCTTCAGCGTCAGATCATCGAATCTCCCCTCGACTCTCGTCTTTTCGTCTCCGGCGTTGCCGGTACCGGCAAGACGACCACAGGTGTGGAACGTGTGCGCTTTTTACTCGCTCAAGGCATCCCCGCGGATTCGATCCTGCTGTTGACTCCACAGCGGACATTACAGGAACCCTACCTCGACCTGCTCGAAAGCCCCGAACGGCAGCCGGGCGGCGAAGTCACCTCGGCGACCATCGGCGGTTTGGCACGGCGCATGTGCGACCTGTTCTGGTCGTATGCGGCGGAGCAGGCAGGCTTCAAAAAACCCCACCAGCCGCCCGTCTTTCTCACACTCGAAACCGCGCAATACTTTATGGCACATCTCGTGCGTCCACTCATCGAAGAACGCGGATATTTCGAATCAGTCACCATCAACCGCAATCGCTTGTATTCCCAAGTCATCGACAACCTCAACAAAGCTGCTGTGGTCGGCTTCCCTCATACAGAGATCGGCACGCGGCTGGATTCCGCCTGGTTCGGCGACCCTGCCCAGCGACGCGTCTATGCCGATGCGCAGGAATGTGCCTCGCTTTTCCGGCAATATTGCCTGGATAACAACCTGCTGGATTTCTCGCTGCAACTGGAAATTTTCACAAATATCCTCTGGCAAAATGAACAAGTCCGTTCGTATTTAACGGGAACCTATCGTCATCTTGTGTATGACAATGTGGAAGAGGACGTTCCGCGCTCGCATGACCTCATCCGCGAGTGGCTGCCGGATTTCGATTCGGCGCTGTTGCTCTTCGATCAGGCTGCGGGGTATCGCAACTTCCTCGGCGGCGACTCAGCCAGCGGCTGGGAACTAAGCGGATGGTGCGATCAGGTCGTCGAGTGGAACGAGTCTTTCGTATCCTCAGAGAACGTGATTAACCTATCGAATCAACTGGTCTCTGCCATCACCAATAGCGAGCTGCCCCCCCCAGCGGGCGAAACCCCGGCAATGGAATTTATCCTGACGCATTTTCACCCCGAAATGCTGGATGATACCATGAAGAAGATCGCCGGGTTGATCGAAGCAGGCATGCCACCCGCCGAGATCGTTGTGCTTGCCCCCTACCTCTCCGACTCGCTGCGCTTTTCAGTGGCGAACCGCCTCGAAGCAGCGGGCATTCCGTGGAGGACCAATCGCCCGTCTCGTTCGCTGCGCGATGAACCCGCCAGCAAAACCTTGCTGACTTTATCTGCATTGGCGCACCCCGACTGGCAGGCTCACCCGCCCAAGTTCGATGTGGCGCACGCCTTGATGGTGGCATTGGATACAGACCTGGTCCGCGCGCAACTGCTGACCGAGATCATTTATCATCCGCGTGACCTGCGGCTTTCAACCTTCGACGAGATCAAACCAGAGACGCAGGAACGCATCACGTACGCGCTCGGTGAGCGCTATTCCATTCTCCGCAACTGGCTGGAGGATTATCGCGCCTCAGAACCGCTTCCACTGGATTTCTTCCTGCGTAAAATGTTCGGGGAAGTCATTTCGCAGCCGGGGTATGGCTTCCATATCAATTTGGATGCGGTACGCGTGGCAGCAAGTTTGGTGGAGTCGGTCAGGAAATTCCGCAACGCAATGGAACCGATCCAGTGGGAAGGTTTTGACCTTGGCAGGGAATACATTGCCATGCTGGCAGACGGCGTGATCGCGGCGCAGTATCTTGAGTCGTGGCGCAGCGAGGACAAAGATGCTGTTCTCATCGCGCCCGCCTACACCTTCCTGATGATGAACCGACCCGCCAGCGTGCAATTCTGGCTTGACCCCGGCTCGGAGGGTTGGTCGCAGCGCGTCTCACAGCCGTTGACCCAGCCATTCGTTCTTTCGCGCCATTGGCAACCCGGCAGAATCTGGATGGACTCGGACGAAGTGCAGGTGGAGATCGAAACCCTCTCGCGCCTCGTGGGTGGACTATTGGCACGCTGCCGTGAAAAGGTATTCCTTGCGCTCTCCGACCTTGGCGAATCGGGCTTTGAGCAAAGGGGTGCGTTGTTGAGATCGTTCCAGAAAGTGCTGGTTAATCAGGAAAATCACGAATAACCATAATCGAAAGATCGAATAGAAACGTTAAACAATGTCGTCACACTGCTGTTGATCATGGTGGAAATGGCATTATTTAAAGAACGTCCATTACAAGTAAATGAAAGGTATAAAAATGAGGACAAAGATTTTATTCGCAGTCGTTTCGATCTTTCTATTTGCATGTCTCACCATTGCACCACCCGTTGAGGACGCGCCAACGCCATTCGAAGAAGCCAGCCAGCCGACCTCGACGACTCAAGACATCCCCGATACCCCCTCACAACCGACAGGAAACGGACCAACCATCGCAGGCTGCCCAATGTTCCCCGCGGATAACGTTTGGAACACGCCCATCGATACACTCCCAACCCACCCCATGTCTGATGCCTGGATCGCAAGCATCGGCTCGGCTGAATCCATTCACATGGACTTCGGCTCAGGCGAATGGGATGGCGGGCTGATCGGGATCCCCTTCAACATCGTGGCTGGGTCTGCTGTCCCGAAGTTTGATGCGGAATTTTATTATCCCGATGAATCTGACCCGGGACCATATCCGATCCCCGATAATCCCAGCATTGAACATGGCAGCGATCATCACATCCTCGTCGTAGACACGGAAACCTGCCTGCTGTATGAAATCTTTGACGCAAGTTTTGACGGCACGAATTGGGCTGGCGGCTCCGGCGCGATCTGGGACCTGAACTCAAACGCCCTGCGTCCCGATACATGGACATCTGCCGATGCAGCCGGGCTGCCAATTCTGCCGGGTTTGATCCGTTACGATGAGATTGAGGCAGGCGAGATCAAGCACGCCTTGCGTTTCACCGCTGAAGTGACCGCGGGCTATCTCTGGCCCGGACGCCACCTGACAGATGACCCGCAGGATGGTGTCCCTCCGCTGGGCGCGCGGTTCCGCCTGAAAGCAGATTATGACATTTCCGGCTTCCCGCCTGAAATGCAGGTCATCTTGCAGGCGCTGAAAACCTACGGCGCTTTTCTCGCTGACAATGGTTCAAACTGGTATTTCAGCGGCGCACCCGATGAACGCTGGGACAATGACATGCTCCATTTGCTCGATGTGCTGACTGGCAGTGATTTCGAGGTCGTGGATGCATCCGGTATGGTCGTGGATGTGGATTCGGGAGAAGCGAGATAAGTATCAGGTTCTCGCTAAAGAGTTTTGAAACTCTAAAAGAGTAAAATACATATACTTTTAAACAAACAACTTGACACCTGAAACCTCAATACATGACACCCGCCTTCATCCCTCGCCCCTCGCAAGAACAGATCCTCCGCTACACTGGCGGACGGCTTGGCATTGCCGCCGTGCCTGGTGCAGGCAAGACGCACATCCTCTCTGCCCTCGCGGCGAAGATCATTCAAGAGGGGCGGTTGGGCGACGGGCAGGAACTGCTCATCGTGACGCTGGTCAACTCGGCGGTGGATAATTTCGAGACGCGCATCAAATATTTCTTCGACAACCCGATTCAGGTGCTTTACAAATATCGTGTGCGTACCCTGCATGGGCTGGCGCATGACATCGTCCGCGAGAAACCATCGAAGGTGGGACTGGAGGAACGTTTCAGCATCATCGACGAGCGCGAGGCGGGTTTTATCCGCCGCGAGTCGGTCAATGCCTGGCTGGCGAATCATTCACTGGATGATTATCTCGACCCGACTCTCGAAACTTCAAAACGGGATTGGGTCAAGCGCGGACAACTGCCCGACATGGTGGACTCGCTCGCACTGGCATTCATCCGCTCGGCAAAAGACCGCCTCTTGACTCCGGAAAAGTTGAGAGCCAAACTCGACGCTTCTTTCTCTCCGCTGCCACTCGCTGAACTCGGCTGGAGCATCTACGCAGACTACCAACGAGCCCTCGCCTATCGCGGCGCTGTAGACTTCGACGATCTCATCCGCCTCGCGCTGACCCTGCTCGAAAGCGATGAAGAATTTTTAGCGCGCTTGCAATATCGCTACCCATACATTTTGGAAGATGAAGCGCAAGACTCAAGTCAGACACAGGAGAGGATACTTTCCCTTTTATCGGGCGGTTCTCTCCCCTCGCCTCTCGGGAGAGGGGTCGGGGGTGAGGTCGGGAACTGGGTGCGCGTGGGCGATCCCAATCAAGCCATCTTCGAAACCTTCACCACTGCCTCCCCCGAACTTCTGCGAGCCTTCATCCGCGAAAACCCCAGCGTGGACATGCCCGAGTCTGGGCGTTCGCAGCCTGCGGTCATTGCGCTTGCAAATCACCTCATAGACTGGGTGATGAACGCGCATCCCATCCCCGAAGCGCGGACGGCTCTTTCCATACCGTACATTCAACCAGTGCCAGAGGGCTACCAACCCGTCAATCCGCCGGATGCACCCGAAGCGGTCAAGTTCATCAGCACCCGCTACACACCCGATCAGGAATTGGAAGCGGTTACCAAATCGGTCAAACACTATGTAGATGGACTCGCCGAAACGCCCATCGAAGCACAACCGACCATCGCCATCCTTGTCCCACGTAACCAGCGCGGCGTGGAAGTGGTCAACGAATTGCGGGCACGCGGCATCGAACCTATTGAGTTGATCTCGTCCACATCTGAAACGCGCGCCGCGGCTGGATCGTTGAGTCATTTGCTCGCCTACCTGGCAGATCCCGGCTCGGCGCGGAAGTTGTCGAAGGCGTATGAAGTCTGGCGCAGGGACTGGCGGGAACAGGGAGTAGTGAATGGTGAAGAAGAGGATACGAAAGGTGATTCTGAGTTGCTGAAAAAGGTCAGCGACCTGCTACGCAGAATGACCAACGTGGAAACCTTCATCGCGCCGCACCAGGCTGAAGATTGGCTGTCCGCTCTCGGGGAGTCTGAGGCGGAGCACGTCATCGTGGAGTTGAGCAAGTTTCGGGTCAACGTCCAGCGTTGGTTGAATGCCGTCACGCTACCCATCGATCAATTGATCCTGACGTTGGCGCAGGATGTGTTCAGCAACACATCTGACCTGGCGCTGTCGCATAAGTTGGCGTTGGTGTTACGCAAAGCCGCAGATGACCACGCAGATTGGCGCCTGCCAGAGTTGACCGCAGAACTGGTGGTGATCGCCAAAAATGAGCGGCGCTTCATCGGCTTCGCGGACGATGACTCGGGCTTCGACCCGGAGCGTCATCGCGGGCGGGTGGTAGTGACGACCATGCACAAGGCGAAGGGCATGGAGTGGGATCGCGTGTATCTGATGTCGGTCAATAATTATGACTTTCCATCGAACATGTCCAATGACCGTTTTATTTCGGAGAAGTGGTTCATTCGTAGCGGACTCAACCTCGAAGCCGAGGCGCTCGCGCAGTTGAACGCGTTGGAGTCGAACAGCGAATATGACGGGTACGAAGAAGGGACAGCGACCCTGAGCGCGCGGCTGGATTATGTAAAGGAACGACTGCGTCTGTTTTATGTGGGCATGACCCGCGCCAAAAAAGACCTGATCGTGACGTGGAATTCAGGCAGGCAGGGCGATGCGACGCCAAGTTTGGCGATGTCCGAGTTGATGGGTTGGTGGGAAAAATGAAAATCCCTCTTTTGAAATAAAAACTTGTAATTTTAAATAAATAGTGACTTTTGGCACTTGCAAACATTCAAGCGACTATCTAGATTTAATGTATTGAGGATTATCTGCAATAATGGGCGCTTTAAGATCAATATCAAAACGAATTTTTGGTAGCCAATTATTGCTTTTATACTTATGCAGTGTTGCTTTGATGCCAGCAGACAACGATGAAAACAAAATAAACCACCCCTCTCCGGATTTTTATCCCGATCTTAATGGTTCAACATGGTTAAACAATTTGGGCAATATAGCTGTAAATCTCTATTGCCCAGATGACTATACTGTAAGACTGAGTAATGGCGATTTTTTACATAAAAAGAACCTATGCGAGAATATGTGGGAATTTCTTGCAGAAGCAAAAAAGACTGTAAGAGCAAATGAAATCGATAATATAAGAGTAATTCTAAAAGATACGGGGGGCAACCAAGCCGCCGAACACAATTTTCAATTGCCGAGTCATGGCGCGCTAGTAGATAATCTCCAAGAATCGAAAAAAATTAATCGGTTAGCTGAACACAAAGAAATTATTGAAGAAATCTATTCGATTGAACACCCTTATAAAAATGGATGGGGAGTTTTTATAAGGGTAGTTCAATTATTAATGATAAATTTAACAATTGGCACAATTGCAAATTCAATATACCCGCCAATTAACGCAACTTTCCTATATATGCTTGGCCTACCTTTGATATTAATTCTGGATCTTGTTTATCAAAAATCCACTTATACAAGAGCTGTCTTTTCGCACAAGATTCCTAAAAAATTAACAAGATTCTTTAAGAACAAAATTGAAAATGATTGGTCAGAAATAACATTAACTTCCTTTTATTACATTCTTGTCTTGTTCGCTATCACCTTTAGCATTTATACTGTTTTTCTTCACCAATCTCTGATTATGAGTTGGTTTTCCGTTATACAGGCATATCAACAAATTTTTGCCACCGTTTGTCTTTCAATAGTTTTTGTAGGGCTTTTTGCTTTTCTAAGTGTTTTGATACATTGGTAAGTTGAATTTTTACAAAGATGGTGGACAATCAAAAAAAACGGCTCAGGGATTCCAAACGTCCATAACGTAGTACAATCCAATCACTGAGTTTGACCATTTTGTTTTGTCTATTGGGGGGCATGGGCAGCGTTCTCACAAAATCAGAAAACTCCCCATCGATTCAGGATTGCAAAGGAGATAGAACAAGATGAACAAGACGATATTCGAAGAAAAATGGAAGGTCATCCGCGGACTGACCACTGCCTGGTGGAGTCTCATGGCAGAGTACGACCTGACCAAAGTGGACAAGGCAGACGACAAGTACGATAAGTACGTCACCATGCTGCGGGTCAAATACGGGTACACACGTCAGGAAGCCCGCGAAGAACTCAAAAAGCGGCTGACACAACACGAGAGCGGAAAAAAAGAATAGCACAAACCAGAACGGTCTCAGGACGAAAAATCCACGAGACCGTTTTTATTCCAAAATTCTTTACAAACATGCGATCAAAGAGGGGATTGAAAAGGCAATCGGCGAGTCGTATACTAGTTCTATTGGAGTGTAGAGAAAAGGAGAGCCCATGCACGCTCATTGTTCCATCTTGTGTATTACCCCTCCGCACATGCTGAGGGAGATCGCGCAGAACGGAACCCCTGTCCAACAGGAAGTGGCGCGAAAGACGTTGATGGCATCGGAAAGTTTCCGCGCCAAACGGAGCGCCATGGGCGGCATGCTGGCAGCCTCACTGGCGGCAACCATTATCGGGGGAAAAGAACGCACCATCTACGATGCGAAGAATGGTACCAGTCTGCCCGGCGTCAAGATACGCGGGGAAGGAGACCCCGCTTCGCTCGACCCGGCAGTGAATGAGGCGTACGATGGCAGCGGCATCACCTACGACCTGTACATGAACGCCTTCGGACGCAACTCCATCGACAACAACGGCATGAAATTGAACTCGACCGTTCATTTCCAGAAAGGCTACGACAACGCCTTTTGGGACGGCGAGCAGATGGTCTACGGAGACGGTGACGAAGACCTGCCCGTTGACCAGAGACTCTTCAACCGCTTCACCAAATCGCTGGATGTGATCGCGCACGAACTCACCCACGGCGTCACGCAATACGAAGCGAACCTCAATTACTACGGTCAGCCGGGCGCGTTGAACGAATCCATGTCGGACGTATTCGGCTCATTGGTCAAGCAATATCAGCACATGCAGACCGCCACCGAAGCCGATTGGATCATCGGCGAAGGTCTGTTCACCTCGAACGTCAACGGCGTCGGCATCCGCTCGATGAAGGCTCCCGGAACTGCCTACGACGACCCGGTGCTCGGCAAAGACCCGCAGCCCGCCCACATGAGCGATTACGTCACCACCATCGAAGACAACGGCGGGGTACACATCAACTCGGGCATTCCCAACCATGCGTTCTATGTCGTCGCACGCGAACTCGGCAGTTTCGCATGGGAAAAAGCAGGCGTCATATGGTACAAGGCGCTGACCGACAAACTGACAAAAACATCCAGTTTTGAAGATGCCGCTAACCTCACCTTTCAAGCCGCCACCGAACTTTATGGATCGGGCAGTTTGGAGGAACAAGCCGTCCGCACGGGCTGGGCGGAGGTCGGCATCACCATCGGTGCCCCCTCCACCAACGAAGGCTGCCTGACCTCGGTCTTGCGTGTATTTGGGCTGGCGGGGAGCAAACGATGAAGATCCATTACCAGCAAACCGGGGGCTTCATGGGGCGCTTGCTTGAACTGGATCTCAACCTGGATGAAGAACCCGAGGAGCAAGCAGGAGCGTTGCGAAATTTGATCGACACCTCGGATTTTATGAATCTGAAAGAGGAAAACCCCGCTTCTCTCTACGGGAGAGATTCATACCATTACCGGATCATGGTCGAAACCGAAACCATTCAGCACAGCGTGCATGTCACGGATATGTCCATGCCTGCCGCACTGCGCCCGCTCATCGAAGAACTTTCACGTCTGGCACGGACAAAACGCGGGAAATAAAAAGAGGAGAGGTGCTTCGCCTCTCCTCTTTTTATTTTGATCCAAGGCTACGCCATTAATACCGCCTGGGCAGACTCAAGATTTTCATACATCGGAATAATGGATGGGATGCCGGTCATTTCCAGCACATCTTTTACATCAGGAGATGGGTTGAGCAGCGCCATTCTCCCGCCGCGCGTGGCAATCGACTTGGCGTTCGTTGTCAGCAGGCGGATGCCGATGGATGCCATAAAATCCACACTGGAAAGGTCGACGAGCACAAGCGGTTTCTCTCCCGAACAATAGCCCGCAAATTGCGTCTCGACCTCGTTGACGCCCATAATGTCGAGTGTGCCTTCGAGTTTTATCAGTCGAATGTTGTTGCCCAAGTCACTATAATGGAGGTTCATGATTTCACCTTTTTCCTTCGGGTGAAATTATATTAAGTCCGCAGGATTTTTATGTTAACAATACGTTATGATTTTTATGGGTCAGCTCAAGGTGCGGAAAAGGCTGAATGGTGCGGCAAGGTGACAGGTCCAAAGTTTGAAGCGCGTCAGAACGCACGCCGGGCAGCGGTCAAGTCAAAATACACCGGGATGATCCCCGTCACACCGACCATCTCCAGAACATCCATCACGTTTTTCTGCGGGTTGAGCAGTGCCATCTTTGCGCCTTTGCCGGTCACAATTCTGGCAGCGTTGACCAGCATGGGGACGCCAATGGAGGAAACGTAACTGACGTTGGACATATCCACGAGGATATTGCGCCTCTCCCCCGCGCAGTGATGCAGGAAGTCCATTTCGACGGCATAAACCCCGCCGCTGTCCAGTTTGCCGTTCAACACGATTAAACGAATTCCATGCTCGAGTTCGCTTACCTGTATCTTCATGGCACCTCCTTACCAGTTCTGGCTACACGAAAATCAACGCAGACATTATGACACAAATTTGTTCAAGATTCAACTTCGACCGAAAAACGACTCTGTGCTATAATGCGCGAACGATGTACACCAGCATCCAATTTGCCAACAATAACAATGATAATGACGATCGCTGTATCGTTGGGCGAAGCTTTGCTGGTTGACGAATAAAAAATTCGAAACCAAATCGCCCGACGCGAAAGCGCAGGGCGATTTTTTATATACATCATCATCCCCCGTCATTGCGAGCCGCGCTCTTGCTCTTCGTGGCGAAGCGATCTTCTATCACACGAATGAGATTGCTCCGTCGGAAAGAGCACCCTCCTCGTAATGACAAAAAGAGAGGCGCACTATGTATAGAACTCATTTATGTGGAGAATTAAGAGCCAGCCATGCCGGGCAAACTGTGACGCTTGCAGGCTGGGTGAATCGACGCCGCGACCACGGCGGTGTGGCATTCTTTGACCTGCGTGACCGCGCAGGCATCGTCCAGATCACCATCAATCCAGACCTTCCCAAGGAAATGCTTGACCTCGTTGCAGACGTTCGCAATGAGTGGGTCTTGCAGATCGAAGGCGTAGTGCAGAAACGTCCCGAAGGGATGGCGAACCCCAAAATGACGACTGGAGAGATCGAGGTCATTGCCAAAAATGTGACCGTGCTTAACGCCTCGAAGACTCCCCCATTCATGGTCAACACTGACAACGATCTGCCCGACGAGAATATGCGCCTCAAGTATCGTTACATTGACTTGCGCCGCGAACGCCTGACCAAGAATATGGTCTTACGCCACAAGGTCATCAAGTTCATGCGTGACTACCTCGATGCTCAGGGATTCATTGAAATCGAAACCCCCATCATGTTCAAAGCGACCCCCGAAGGGGCGCGTGACTACCTCGTGCCCTCCCGCATCTACCCGGGACAGTTCTACGCCCTGCCCCAGTCGCCCCAGCAGTTGAAGCAATTGCTGATGGTTGCAGGCATGGACAAGTACTTCCAGATCGCACGCTGCTTCCGCGATGAAGACCTGCGCGGCGACCGTCAACCTGAGTTCACACAACTCGACCTTGAAATGTCCTACGTCCACCGCGATGATGTGTTGGATTTGGTGGAAGGTTTGTTCACCAAAATGCTCCCCGAAGTTGCGCCGCACAAGAAATTATTTTCTTCACCGTGGCCCAAGTTCTCTTACAAGGAAGTGCTTGAAAAATATGGCTCAGACAAACCCGACCTGCGCTTTGGTATGGAACTCATCGACGTCACCGATGTGTTGGCAAAGAGCGAGTTCAAGGTCTTCCAGTCTGCTTTGGAAGCAGGCGGCGTGATCAAGTGCATCGTCGCGCCGAGGTCTGCGGAGATGTCTCGCAAAGAACTCGATGCGCTCACGGAAGTGGCGAAGTCGTTCGGGGCGAAGGGAATGCCCTATTTGGCGGTAACTGCCGAGGGTGTGAAAGGAAGCGCGGCAAAGTTCTTCAAGGAAGAAGAACTTGCAGCGTTGAAAGAAAAATCGGGAGCAGGAGTCGGTGATCTGATCGTCTTCGCATCCGATGCTCGTGCGGTTGTGAACAAGACTCTCGGCGGACTGCGCCTGTGGTTCCGCGACAAGTTGGATCTGGCGGATAAATCGATGATGGCGTTCGCGTGGGTAGTGGACTTCCCGTTCTTTGCGTTCAATGAAGAAACACAAGCATGGGAGTCGGAACATCATCCGTTCACGATGCCGAAGATGGAAGATTTGCCGAAGTTCGATACCAACCCCGGCGAAGTGTACTCGGAAGCGTACGACATGGTGTGTAACGGCTATGAGACCGCTTCGGGTTCGATAAGAATTCACCGCCGCGACATTCAGATGAAGATGTTCCAGATGCTCGGCTTGAGCGATGAGGACATTCAGACCAAGTTCGGTCATATGCTGGAGGCGTTCGAGTATGGCGCTCCCCCGCACGGTGGCATGGCTCCGGGCATTGATCGTCTCGTGATGCTGCTGGCGGACGAGCCCAACATCCGCGAAGTGATCGCCTTCCCGAAGAATCAGAACGGACGTGATGTGATGGCAGATGCTCCGTCTGAAGTGGAACCAAAACAATTGAAAGAACTACATATCAAATTTACTTAGGATAAAAAGAAAGGAAAGGAAACCATGAACATAAAAGAGTTGATCGTCAATAAAACAGCGAAGTTTGTGTACTGCACCGACGGAGCGCTGTGGTATGACGTCGATGGTTTTCGCTTTCCTGTTCCGTTCGAAGAAACAGTCGGCGCTTTTTTCAAGCCTGAACACAAGGCGATCAACCTGATGCGCTGGATACGCAAACAATTGGAAGAGAACGAAGAGCAACGGAAAGCACAGTCGAAGAATTAGGTTCACGAATGGACATTCGTCAAGGTGATGTGTTCTGGATCACGCCCAATGAAACAAATGGAATCGAATCCGATCACATTCATCCGCATGTTGTCATTCAGGTCAACGCACAAAATAAAGTAACCGTTTGTGCGTTGACTACCAACCTAAAGCGTGCCAAAGACCCCGGCAATGTGCTGCTCGATGAAAATGAAGCAGGTCTTCCAAAGCAAAGTGTTATCGTCGCATCACAAGTTTCTATAGTAGATGCAACACAATTAGGCGAGTTTATCGGCACATTGAAAGAGCAAAGAATTCAGCAAGTGTTGGCTGGTATACGCTTTTTGCAGACCATGACTCAGCACCACGAATAAGAATCAAGAGGTTTTATGACCCAAACCATCGACACCAAGACCGTCAAGCACGTTGCTTTCCTCGTCCGGCTCGGAATCTCCGAAGAGGAAGCCCAAAAATTCAGCGGACAATTCTCGTCCATCATCGACTACTTCAACATGCTCAACGAAGTGGACACGGAGAATGTCCCACCGGCTTCTGATATCGCCAACGCCGAGAACGTGCTGCGCGAAGACGTGGTCATACCGTCCATGAGCCGCGAAGAATTCCTCAAGAACGCGCCGAGATCTGAGCGCGGGTATGTGAAGGTTCCGACTGTGTTGGGAGATGAGTAAAGACGATATTCGAGATTAGATATTCGGTTGTCGAATAATCGAGTATCGAATATCGATGATCGCTCAGAGAGCCTATGCAATTAACCAACTTAACCATCCGAGAAGCCCACGAACTTCTCACCACAAAGAAAATCTCCTCCGTCGAACTGACTCAAGCCATGCTTGACCGCATCCACGACGTGGACAAGAAGGTCAAGTCCTACGTCACGGTCACGGACGACCTTGCGCTTGAACAAGCCAAGAAAGCGGACGAACGTATTGCCAAAGGCGAGAACGTCACCCCGCTGACGGGCATTCCCTTCTCAATGAAGGACTGCATCTCCACTCGGGATGTCCGCACGACTTGCTCATCGAAGATTCTTGAAAACTACGTCCCGCAATACAACGCCACGGTCACCAACAAACTCGCGGATTCTGGCGCTGTCCTCGTCGGTAAGACCAACATGGACGAGTTCGGTATGGGTTCTTCCTGCGAGAACTCTGCTCTCTTCCCCACTCACAACCCGTGGGATCTGGAGCGCGTCCCTGGCGGTTCCAGCGGTGGCGCAGCGGCGAGCATGTCGGCGAGTCTCTGTTCATTCTCCATTGGTGAAGACACAGGCGGCTCCGTCCGCATGCCCGCAGGCTTTACCAACGTCACCGGCATCAAACCAACTTACGGTCGTGTCTCTCGCTACGGTCTTATTGCGCTCGCATCATCGTTTGATTGCATCGGTCCCATGACGCGCGACGCCTACGACTGCGCGACCGTCCTCGAACACATCGCAGGTCACGACCCGCACGACAGCACCACCTACAACTCCCCTGTCCCCAACTACACCGCGAACATCAACAAACCGGTCAAGGGAATGAAACTCGGCATCCCAAAAGAATATTTCGTGGCAGGCATGGAAGCTGGTGTTGAGTCCGCTATGCAAGAAGCGATTCGCACCTATGAAAAACTTGGCATGGAAATTCACGAGGTTTCGCTCCCCCACACCAAATACGGCTTGCCCGTTTACTATCTTCTGCTCTTCGCTGAAGCCAGCGCCAACCTCGCCCGCATGGACGGCACGCGCTTCGGTCTCTCCGTTTCGGATGGCGCGAAGGATGTCATCGACATCTATCTCAAGACTCGTCACGAAGGTTTTGGGGATGAAGTTAAGCGCCGCATCATGCTTGGTGCATACGCTCTCTCTGCGGGATATTACGACGCGTATTACTTGAAAGCACAAAAAGTGCGCACGCTTCTTCGTCGGGACTTTGAAACTGCTTTTTCCAAAGTGGACATTCTCCTCGTCCCGACCTGCCCCACCACCGCCTTCAAACTCGGCGAGAAGACCAGCGACCCGCTCGAAATGTACCTCTCAGATATTTACGTCGTTTCGACAAACCCTGCTGGCGTCCCTGCCCTTGCGCTCCCCGCTGGCTTCTCCAATAACATGCCCGTCGGTATGCAACTCATCGGCAAGCACTTGGACGAGTCAACTCTGTTCCAAGTCGCGCATGCCTACCAGCAAGTGACAGATTGGCATAAGCAGACTCCAAATCTCTAACCACAGAGCACACAGAGAGCACGGAGAAAATCTTTTTAAATCTCTGTGAACTCTGTGAACTCTGTGCTCTCCGTGGTGAAATCTTTACGACACCTGATTTTCGTACACGTAAAAAATGTAATCCTGAGATTTTGTGTCCACGCCCAGATCGTGCAAGGCACGCAGAAGTTGAGCACGATGATCAGTGGCATGATTAACAACATGAAGCAAGACCTGCCAGACGATCAAGTCCTTATCCTCTTCGGGATCGGTGATCGGCTTGGAAAACAATTGGTCGTCTTGTAAACTTGCCAGATACGCGCGGGTTTTCTGCTCCACCGCATCCCACAAAGCGCGGATGGACTCGCGATCATCAACATCCGTCGTTTCAGGCAAAGGCTCAGACGGTTGAGCGCCGCGCAATTCGCTGATCCACACATCTTCCGCATCGATGAGGTGGACGAGTTGCTCCCGGATCGAACCGCGAGAGTAATCCGCTTTTTGAGTGAACTGCTCGAAGGTCAACGTAGCAACATGCTCCAATATCTTGCGGTTCTCAGCAAAGTGATAGTTGTAAAAATGACGAAAGGCTTGAACATTCATAAGTAAGGCTCCTCTTTATGAAGTAAAAACATTATAGCAAACAGACCTTCGACCTTTGACATTCAACCTTCAACCCAAGCACTACGAGACCACCAAATTATGAAACTAACCTACGAACCCGTAATCGGACTTGAAATTCATGGCGAGTTGCTCACCAACTCTAAAATGTTCTGCAGCTGCTCCGCGGACTACGGCTCTGCGCCTGAACCCAATAGCAACATCTGCCCCGTCTGCACGGGGTTGCCGGGTGCCATGCCCGTCGTCAACAAAAAGGCGACGGAACTTGCCGCGTTGGTCGGTCTCGCGTTGAACTGCTCCATCAACAAGAACAACACCTTTGCCCGCAAAAATTATTATTATCCCGATCTACCCAAGGGCTATCAGATCTCGCAATACGAATTGCCAATTGCAGAAAAAGGTTCACTCGAAGTCAATGATGGAAGCGAGAATCAACTCAAAGTCCGCGTGAGGCGGGTTCACATCGAAGAAGATACGGCAAAACTCGCACACGAAAAAAAATATGCGCTGGTCGATTTCAACCGAGCGGGTGTCCCCCTGCTTGAGATCGTCTCCGAGCCCGATATCCGCACCGTCGAAGCCGCGCTCGATTACGCCACGAAAGTCCGCGCGATCTTGCGCTACCTCGGCGTGAACTCCGGCGACATGGAAAAAGGTGTGCTGCGTTTTGAGGCGAACATTTCTGTGCGCCCTGTCGGCAGTGGTGAATTTAGAACAAGAACCGAAATTAAAAATCTCAACAGCTTCCGCGCGCTCGTCCGCGCTTCGCAGTATGAGATCGAACGCCAGATCAAAATTTATGAAGAAGGCGGCACGGTCGTTCAAGAAACTCTCGGCTGGGACGATGTTCGGGGCGTGACGACCAGCCAACGGTCGAAGGAAGAGGCGCACGACTATCGCTACTTCCCCGAGCCTGATCTGCCTCCGCTTCAATTATCGGATGCGTGGATCGAGTCGATTCGAAGTCAACTGCCCGAACTGCCGGAAGCAAAGACCGCGCGCTTCATTTCGGACTTTGGCTTGACTCCGTCCGAAGCGCGTTTTCTCACCTCCGAGCGGACTCTCGCCAACTATTTCGAGAGCGTCGTTGCGAATTCGAAAAGCCCTGCGAAAACCATCCACTCGTGGATCGCGGGCGAGTTCATGCGCTACTTGAACGACTCAGGCTTGAGCATTGACGCTGTGACCCTCGCGCCCGAAACGCTCGCCAAACTGATCGACATGGTGACCGACAAAACCATCGGCGCGAGCGCAGGCAAAACCGTGTTGACCGAACTCTTCAAAAACGGCGGCGACCCAGCACAAATCGTCAAGGAAAAAAATCTTTTGCAGATGACGGATGTGAGCGCTATTCAAGAGATCGTGACGAAGATTCTCAACGACAACCCCAAAGAAGTGGACGAGTTCAACGCAGGCAAAGAGACTCTCTTCCAATGGTTCATGGGTCAGGTTGCGAGAGCCACGAAAGGCAAAGCCGACCCGAATGTGGCGAAGGAATTGATGGTGAAGGGTTTGGAAGAACGGAAGAAGTAGGGTGCTAAAAATGTTAACTGAGAGCGGATGAAGATGTTTTCACCCGCCTTTATTTCCACTAGATAATATTATAATTTAAGAAAAACTCAAAATAGAATCGATTGCAACCCCATGGACACTTCCGTCTCCGAGTTGGATGCCAGACTGCAAAGTGCCACAGACCCGAAAGCGCGGATTGATATTCTCAACGAGCTTTCATGGGTCTTAAACCTTGGAAATCCAGACCGCTCTCGTTCCCTTGCGGAACAAGCATATGAGTTATCAAAAAGTGGGGTATTCGAAAAAGAACCTTATCTCTTTGGGATTGCATCCAGCCTGCGCAGCCTTGCTGCACTCAACAATGATGCCGGGAATTACGAGCTGGCTTTATCACAGTCTTTACAAGCAGTCGAGTTCCTGGATAGGACGAAAACAAGAAACACTGAAATAGATGAGAACAAGATCGATCTCTTCGGAAACCTAAGCTGGACATACCGTTGTTTTGGAGATTTTGATCTGGCAACGGAATACGGGACGAAGGGGCTCAGGTTGGCACAAGAAACCCTGAATCTTCACCGTGAAACACGGATACTCAATATTCTCAGTGTTATCTATGCCGAAGCGGAAAATATAGGCGTAGCATTGGAAATGGGGTTGAAAGTTGTGCAACGTCAACGGGAGCTCGGCTATTTCCCAGGCGAGAGCATCGCCCTGAACAACCTTGCCCTGACATACCTCGATATGGGAGATGGGGAGAAAGCGTTAAGCGTCTGCCAGGAAAGCATTCGCCTTGCCCGTGAGCATCATCTTGAAACCGTAGAAACAACTGCATTAAGTACATTGGGCGAGATCTATATAGGCATTCACGATCTGATCAATGCTGAGAAAACATTATTGGATGTCCTGACACGGACCCGTAAACAAAGGTTGGGATCAGAGGAATTTCAATGCGTGTACCATCTTGGCAGGGTATGTTTCCAATTGGGGAAGGAGGAAGATGCGATCCAGTATCTCCAAAGCGGACTCGCGTCCACGCAGGCGTCAAATGACCGCCGCGGCGAATATTTATGTCATCAATTACTTACAGAGATTTTCGAAAAGAAAGGGGATTTCGAAACCGCGCTGAAACACCATAAAAAATTCCACTCATTGAAAGAAACCATATTCAATGAAAATATGGCAAAACGGCTTATAGGACTTCAGGTCAGCCATCAAGTCGAGTCTGCGAAAAAGGATGCAAACATCCAGTATCTGAAGAACATTGAATTAAAACGCGAGATCGAAGAACGAAAGCTTGCGCAAGAGGCTCTTGCAAAACTGGCAGGGCTTGATGACTTGACTGGAGTGCTTAATCGGCGTGAGTTCTTCAATCTGGGCGAAAAAGAAATAGCCCGGACAATCCAGACAGATCAACCGCTCTCCGCCATCCTGCTCGACCTGGATCGCTTCAAACAAATCAACGACACCTATGGTCATGCAGTCGGGGATCACGCATTGATCGAAATCACCCGGATCCTTCGGGAAAGTCTACGCCAGGGTGAGATCATCGGCAGATATGGAGGCGATGAGTTTGCAATTCTTTTACCGGGAAGTACCCGTGGACATGCGAAACAGATCGCGGAACGATTGCTCGAAAAACTAAAAAATCAAAGTATCCCAACCAAAAAAGGCGATGTTTCCATTACGGCAAGCATGGGAATCGCGGATCTGGCCCAGGCCACCAAAAAAAATCTGGATGCTTTATTAGATCTGGCAGATCAGGCGCTTTACGAAGCCAAACATGCCGGGAAACAACAGTTTTTCATCTTTGGCGAAATGTAATCGCATACTGCGTCAGTGCGGAACAAGTGAGTTTTAGATGACGGTGCCTTCAAAGGTGACTGTCACTTTTTTTATCAGATGATATACAATTCACCCGCATTTCCAGAAATCACCTTCCGAAAAGGAGTCTTTCATGCCAACCCCCAAAAAGCGTTTTGTCACCGCCGAGGATCTGTATTCTTTACAACAGCTTTCCAATGTCAATATTGCGCCCGATGGTGGTCATGTTATTTACCGCCTGCAACGCGTAGACCGCAAGACCGAGAAGAAATACGGCAACTTGTGGATCGTCCCAACGGGAGGCGGTGAGCCGCGTCAGTTCACCTACGGCGACCAATCCGATTCGTCGCCGCGCTGGTCGCCCGATGGCAGCACGATTGCCTTTCTATCCAGCCGCAATGGCAATGGCAAGCCTTCGCAAATTCATCTCATTCCCTTCGATGGCGGTGAGGCACGGAAATTGACATCCATTGACGGCGAGATCAATCTTGTGAGTTGGTCACCCGATGGGCGCAAACTGCTATGCACCGTCCGCAAGACAGATGCGGAAAAGTTGGAACGCGAGAAGGATGAGCAGAAGAAAAAGCTCGGCGTGGTGGTGAGGCATTACACGCGCCTCTTTTACAAATTGGACGGTTACGGCTACCTCCCCCACGAGCGGACTCACATTTGGCTGATTGATGCGCGCACAGGAAAAGGCAAGCAATTGACCGATGGCGCCGTCCACGATGAGACCTCCCCCACGTTCTCACCCGATGGCAGGACGATCGCTTTCGTCTCCAACCGCACCGAGGAGCCCGATGCCTACCCCGACTATGATGATATTTTCATCATGCCTGCGGATGGCGGCACACCTCGCAAACTGAAAACACCGATTGGCGGGAAATCCATGCTTTCGTTCTCGCCGGATGGCAAGTGGTTGGCATATCTCAGCAGCGAAGGCGAGAACTTACACTATAAGAGTACCAGTCTATGGATCGTGCCTGTGGACGGCTCACAGCCTGCCAAGAACCTGACCGAGAAATATGACCTGCATACCACGGCGGATGTCATCACCGATTTCGGCGCAGCGGAGACGGTGCCGCCGGTGTGGTCAAACGATGGAAAATTTATCTATTTTCAGGCAGCAGTTCACGGATCCACGGTTTTGAAGCGGATCGACATCGCTGGCAAGAATATGACGGAATTAATCGGTGAAGGTGGGGCGCTGGGAACCGTCTCGTTCGACAAATCCCAAAAGCATGTGGCGTATTTTTATGGCAGCATGCACGACACGCCGCAAATCCATTTGCGAGAGTTGGGCGGCAGCACGGTGCGATATCTAACGCACATCAATCATGATTATTTTGCCTCGGTGAAATTGCCCAAAGTGGAAGAGGTTTGGTACAAAGGCGCAGACGGCACCGACCTGCAAGGCTGGATCATGTTCCCGCCCAATTTTGACCCGAACAAAACTTATCCGTCGATCTTTGAAATTCACGGCGGACCGTGGACGCAGTATGGCAAGTTCTTCATGCATGAGTTCAATTACTTTGCATCAAATGGATACGTGGTGTACTTCACCAATCCGCGCGGCGGACGAGGCTACGGCGAAAAACATTCGAAGGCGATCTGGGGCGATTTCGGCGGACCCGACTATGACGACCTGATGAAGTTCGCTGACCTCATGGCGCGGAAGCCATACATCGACTCCAAACGTATGGGCGTGACCGGCGGCTCGTACGGCGGATTTATGACGCTGTGGATCGTCGGGCATACCAATCGCTTCAAGGCGGCTGTGGCGCAGCGTAGTGTGACCAATTGGGTCAGCATGTGGGGTTCGAGCGATTTCAACTGGATCTTCCAGTTCTGGGCAAAATCCGGTTCGCCGCAAGAGAGCATGGACAAGTTATGGAACATGTCACCAGTGAAATATTTGAGCAACACCAAAACACCCACGCTCATCATCCACAACGAGCATGACCATCGCTGTCCCATCGAGCAAGGCGAGCAAGCCTTTGTGGCACTCAAACGCGCAGGCGTGGAGACAGAGTTCGTGCGCTTCCCCGAAGAGCCGCATGGTCTCTCCCGCATTGGGAGAACGGATCGGCGCATTGCGCGGCTCAATCATATTTTGAGATGGATGGATAAGTATTTGAAATAGGGTAAACCTTAGTTGACTGTCATCTTGGAGATGACAGTCAACTTGAACAAATCCGACAAAAAATCTACAAAAGAGGTGATGGTAAAGAAGTTGGAAAAGCGGAAGAAACAGAATTGCCGATTATTACTTTTTACTAAGCGGAGATAACGATGCCAGAAGTGAGTAAGGATGCTGCCATTCTAATAGCAACCAGCTATCAAGCATTGAAAAGAGTAGAAAAAGGTGAAAAATCTACAGAAATTGCTAATTGCGTAGTTGTCATATTATTTGCGGGTTTTTTTATTGAAGAAAATCTAAACGTAATCATCAAAAAAATGAAAATGAATGAGGAAATGAGAGTCTTTCTAAATGGGAAGGAACACCCCGGACTCTTAGATAAAATTGCATGGTTCTACAATCAATATGTATCATCTGAAAGATTTTCATCAAAAAAAGAATTGTTCAAAAAAGATCTAAATGGAAATCCCCTTATCTTGAATAAACTCGAAAAAAGATTTCCAGGAATAAAAGAAATAATCGAATATCGTAATAAAATTGCTCACGGCGAGATAAAAACTGTCAACATAACTAAAGCCAAAAAATTGAGAGAACAGGCAAAAATAATTACAGACGAACTATTTGATTTAGCAAAGCAAAATGGGTTCGATATTCCACGAAACATTACATATAAATCAGCAATTACCTAGGTACATGTAATATAATAATAAAAATTAATGGACTAAAGGAATTCCCTACATGACCGAACACGTCAGCGTTTCAAAAATATCAAACTACGTCGGGCAGGACGTCATTTTAAAGGGCTGGGTCTACAACCGCACAGACAAGGGCAAACTGGTCTTTCTGCTCGTGCGCGATGGCTCGGGCTTCATTCAATGCGTTGCCTTCAAAGGTGACCTGTCGCCCGAACTCTTCGAGACCATCTCGAAACTGCCGCAGGAATCGTCGGTGATTATCACCGGCTCCGTCCGCGAAGATAAGCGCGCGCCCGGCATCCCCGGCGGGTTCGAGGTCGGCATCAAAGACTTGCAGGTCGTCCAAGCCGCAGAGGCGGACTATCCGATGGCGCTCAAAGACCACGGCGTAGACTTCGCGCTCGACAACCGTCACCTGTGGATTCGCATGCAGAGTCAGTGGGCGATCTTGCGCGTACGCGTGCGGGTCATGTCGGCCGTCCGCGAGTATTTGGACGGTCAGGGCTTCTTCAACCTCGACACGCCCATCCTCACCCCCGCCGCCGCCGAAGGGACAACCACCCTCTTCGAGACCGAATACTTCGACGAAGGCTCCGCGTTCCTGGCGCAAACCGGTCAACTGTATAACGAGGCGAATATTTTCGCGTTCGGCAAAGTCTACTGCTACGGTCCCACCTTCCGCGCGGAGAAGTCAAAAACGCGTCGTCACCTGACCGAGTTCTGGATGCTCGAACCCGAGATCGCTTTCTGCGACCTCGACCAACTCATGGACATTGAAGAGGGCCTCATCATCCACATTGCCCAGTCTGTGTTGAAAGATTGCGCCGCCGAGTTGAAGTTCCTCGGGCGCGATATTTCTCAATTGGAGAAGGTCACGGGTCCCTTCCCGCGCATGTCATATGACGATGCCGCCAAATATCTGATCGACCTGTACGAAAAAGAGACCGACCCCGAACGCAAGGAATTGCTCAAGTTCGAATGGGGCATGGATTTCGGCGCTCCGCACGAGACCGAATTGACCAAACTGCACGACAAACCGGTGTTTGTGTACGGCTACCCCAGCGCGGTCAAAGCCTTTTACATGGAACCGTGGCCCGACCGTCCCGAAGTCTGCAAATCGGTGGATTTGCTTGCGCCCGAAGGCTACGGCGAAATCTGTGGCGGCTCTGAGCGCATGAGCGACCCAGATAAACTGCTGGCGCGCATTCAACACGAAGGTCTGCCCGAAGAAGCGTTCAAGTGGTATTTGGAATTGCGCAAGTACGGCTCCGTACCCCACGCGGGATTCGGTATGGGTACCGAGCGCGTCACTGCCTGGATGTGCGGCATCGAACATATCCGCGAAGCGATTCCCTTCCCGAGAACGATCAAGCGAATTTACCCGTAGACAAAGTTCACAGAAAACAGAATCAAACATCCCCGTCGGCAGGAAGCGCAACGGGGATGTTTTCATGAAATGTCGGTTACGGAATGACGATCACCTGCCCCAGGAAGATCATATTTCGATCCGTGATCTGCGGGTTGAGCGCCACGATGTCATCGACACTGACTGCGTATTTCTGGGCGATCGAGCCAAGCGAGTCTCCAGATTTGACAACGTGGGTGCGGGTGGAAACTTTTTTGTCGTCGATCGGAATAGGTTTGGTGATGGTGCGCACTGGGATGGTCAGTTTCGCGCCTTCCGCAAGCAGTGCCAGGTTGGCGTCTAAAAGTTCATCCACGGTGATCTCATACTTCTCGGAAATGGATTTGAACGTGTCGCCGCTCTTCACCGTATGCGTGACTGGCTCCTTTTGTTTTACACCGGCAAATGCATACAGGTCCGCTTCGCTACCTCGGAACCAGTTCAGGTCGCATTCCGTTGGAGCGCCGATGTCGCTGGTCACGCCGTCGATGAGGGCGGTTTCCGAATACTGCCAAATTTTCCAATCCTGCCAACCCACAGCCTGTGTAGGCATGTTCTTGTTGGGGTGCATGTTCGGGTCGAACACATAGGGATATTGCGCCAGCCACAGCGGATAATCCTTCGCCCAAGCCGGCGCTTTGCCGTTGCGCGAGACATGCACATTGAGGTACTGGGTGCGCGAATAGATCATCGGCTTGAGACCGAACGCCTTTTCCACACGGTCCAGGACGGCTTTACAGGTATCGATGATCTTTGTATTGGTGGCATTTTCATTGTATTTGTCTTCAAGATCGATGATCGGCGGCAGTTCACCCCGGTCTGCGCGGATGGTGGAGATGAACAAGTCTGCCTGTTGCTTGGCATCCTGATTCGCGATCAAATAATGATATGCGCCGCGCAGCAGACCTTCCTTGCGGGCGCCCTCCCAATGAGACTTGAACTTCGGGTCAACATACCCTATCCCCGAAGTCGCACGCACCAGGGCAAACTTGAACCCCTGCGCGCGCAAAACCGACCAATCCACCTTCGGTTCCCAGTAACTTACATCCACACCATGAACAAGATCCATGTGTTCCTCCTTCGACTTCGGACATCTTTCAACAGGCTTTCAACTCATTGATTCAGACTATCACAAATCGAATGGAAAATCAACAAATTTGCCCTGAAGGTTGCTTAAGGTTTATCTACCCTTGCACTTTGGAATATGGTATAAGAATCACACCCTGCGGTGCGCGTGATATTGCACTCTACGTTTTGAGCCAACACCCCCTAAAAGGGTCCTTATCTTAACGGAAATAACGCGATAGGCCTGAGCCAAGGCGGCGTTTCCCGGTCAGGACCCACCTGCGAAAGCAGGTTCAAAACTTCGCAGTACACGGCACAGGCGGGGTACGCCATCATTGACGGAATGTTCCAGGTTAACATTCCGTCTTTTTTTGTCCACAAATCCTCCTTGACGAACTCCCACAAAAACGTGTACAATCCCGGCGTTAATTTCCGGGGCAGACAACCAAATAACGGAGTTGAAGCGGCTGGGTCTTATTTCAAATAAGATCACGAGGTGGAGGTTCTCCCGTGCGAACGGGACGCTAATCCCTTACGGAACGTAAGGTGAAAAAATCGGATAGATCAGCGGATGCCTCTGGAGCCAGATTCACTGGCTTCCTTCTCCCTTCCAAAGAAAGCGGAACAGGTATATCCTGCCATCGAAAACTACGCGGCGACGTGAAGGACAAGATGGACGCAGTGAACGGGCAAGCCTGTATTTTTTAGATTGGCTGCCTGAAATAACTGGAAGGGCATTGCTTTTTAATACCGTATTGGATTAAAACAGGTGTGCCCAGGCATACCTGTTTTTTTTTATTTCCCCCACCTCAACGGGAAGAAACGAGAAAATGCGCAAGAAACGGGTCGTCAACCCCACCCCAACCACATACAATCTTCCACAAGAAAAGGAGATTGATATGGAAAAACCGTTTGAACCTTACCAACATTATCAACTGATCGAACAAGCCATTCGATTCATCGAAACCAATGTGCAGCGACAGCCCGACCTGGAAGAGATCGCTTCCGCCGTCGGGTTGAGCGAATATCACTTCCAGCGCATCTTCACACGCTGGGCGGGCATCAGCCCCAAGCGCTTCATGCAATTCCTCACGCGCGAACACGCCAAGGAGCTGCTCAACCAGTCAGAAAACCTGCTGACCACCACGCACCAAGTCGGGCTTTCGAGTCTCGGTCGACTTCACGACCTCTTCGTCACCACCGAAGCCGTCACTCCCGGCGAGTACAAATCACAGGGCGCAGGCGTAACAATCCGCTATGGCATCCACCCCACCCCGTTCGGAAAATGCCTGATCGGCATGACCGAGCGCGGCATTTGTCACCTTGGCTTCGTGGATGGCAACGAAGGCAAAGCCGTGGATCATCTCGTCGAGCAGTGGCAGCAGGCAGATATGATCGAAGACTACCGTGCCACCGCCCCGCTGGTCAATCGCATCTTTCTGGACCCGAAGCCGGATTCGCCCCTCAATCTTCACCTACGCGGGACAAATTTCCAGATCAAGGTCTGGGAGGCGTTACTCAACATTCCCAGCGGCTCGGTGACCACCTACACTCAAATCGCAACACAGATCGGCAATCCTCGCGCCGTCCGCGCAGTAGGAAGCGCAGTCGGCGATAACCCGATCGCCTACCTCATCCCTTGTCACCGGGTCATCCGAAAAAATGGAGAGTTTGGAAATTACTTGTATGGTTCGGCACGCAAGAAGGCTATACTGGCGAGAGAAATGTCAACATCGGATTCCTGAAGGTTTGTAAAATTCCAAAGTAGAACTTTCGGGGTCCGACACGAATTCGAATCCTGAAGTTCTACTTCAGCGCTTATTGGTAGATCCGAAAGTAGAACTTTCGGAATCAAAAAAACAAAAGGAAAAGAATGAAATCTAAAATCTGGCTTGCGCTCCTCTCGCTGTATATCGTTTGGGGCTCCACCTATCTTGGCATCAAGGTCGCCATCGAAACCATTCCGCCGTTCTTCCACGCATCAGTACGATTTTTCATTTCGGGTTTGATCCTCCTTATTTGGCAGCGCGCAGTAGGAAGCGAAATGCCTACGCGCAAACAGTGGATTTCCACCGCCATTATTGGCAATTTGTTACTGCTTGGCGGCAACGGACTGGTTTCATGGGCAGAGCAATTTATCCCCTCCGGTATTGCAGCGCTGATCATCGCCACAGTGCCATTGTTTCTCGTCATTTTGGAGGCGCTCCGCCCCGGCGGCGTGAAACCCACCTGGCAAGCCATCGTTGGGTTGATCATTGGGTTTGTGGGCATCTTCATCCTTGTTGGTCCGGCGGAATTATCGGGCAGCGAATCGAAACTCGATCCGTTCGGCGTGATCGCCCTGTTGAGCGCCTGTGTCTTGTGGGCGTTCGGCTCCACGTACAGCAAATCCGCAGACCTGCCCAAGTCTTCTCTAATGACAACCGGTGCGGAGATGCTGATGGGCAGTGTCGGTCTGTTGATCGTTTCGCTCCTGACCGGCGAGTTGAACGGTTGGAATCCCGCCGAGGTTTCGTCTCGCTCGCTGATCGGGCTGGTGTATCTCATCACCATTGGCTCGATTGTCGGGTTTGGGTCATACATCTGGCTGCTGCAAAATGCGCCGATCTCATTGGTCGCCACCTACGCATACGTCAACCCGATCGTGGCGGTCATCCTTGGTTTCTTTTTTGCGAACGAAGCGCTGGAGCCGCGCATCTGGCTGGCGACAGCCATCATTATCGGGGCGGTGATTTTCATTAATAGCAGGGGCAAGCCCCAGGTCAGGAAAGAAGCGGAGAACGTCATTGTGGACGGGTAAGGTTGTGGAATGAGAATCAATAACCAGTGGCAGCAGTCAGTGGTTATCATCAAAGAAGTGAATCAAAAAAAGGAGAAAAAATATGGATTCAAAAGATTTGGTCAAACGTGTGAAAGAGGATAACGTCAAGTTCCTTTCACTTCAGTTCACCGATGTGCTCGGGGCGGTCAAGAGCGTGGACATGCCGATCCGTCACTTGGAGGATGTGCTGAAGGACGGGGCGTGGTTCGACGGTTCTTCGGTGGAGGGGTTTGCGCGCATTCAGGAAAGCGACATGCGCTTGAAGATCGATGTGGATACCTATGCGGTGCTACCGTGGTCTTCGCCTGAGTCCCGCCGTGCGCGCGTGTTCTGCGATATTTACACGCCTGCCGGCGAGCCGTTCGAGGGCGATCCGCGCGGCGCGCTGAAACGTATGCTTGCCAAGATCGCAGAACGCGGCTGGAAGTACAACATTGGTCCTGAGCCGGAGTTCTTCCTGTTCAAAAGCGAGAACGGTGGCAATGGTGTGCATCCCGTTCCCCACGACCTGGGTGGGTATTTCGATTTCTCATCCTTTGATGAAGCGGTTGTCGTGCGCACGGCATTGATGGATGCGCTCGACGCGATGGGGCTCGATGTGGAAGTGGGACACCACGAAGTGGCGCTCGGTCAGCATGAGATCGATTTCCGCTTCGCAGACGCACTCAAAGCGGCGGATAACGTCCTGACGCTTAAGTATACGGTGAAAGCCATCGCCGCCCAGCACGGGTTGGTCGCTTCGTTCATGCCCAAGCCTGTGTACGGAATCAACGGCTCCGGCATGCACTGCCACCAGTCGTTGTTCGATACAAAGACCGGCAACAATTTGTTCTTCGACGCGAAGGATGAAGCGCGCCTCTCGCCGCTGGCGTACTCGTTCATCGCCGGTCAGTTGGAACATGCCCGCGCGCTCGCTGGCGTGGTTGCACCGACGGTCAATTCGTACAAACGCCTTGTTCCCGGATACGAAGCGCCGGTGTACATCGGCTGGGCGCAGCAGAACCGCTCGGCGCTGATCCGCATTCCGCGCTACACCGAGGGACGTGATAAAGCCGTCCGTGCCGAATTGCGCTTCCCCGACCCATCGTCCAACCCGTATTTGGCGTTCACGGTCATGCTTGCCGCTGCGCTGGATGGCATCGACAAAGGCATGAAAGCGCCAAAGGCGTTGAACAACATCAACCTGTATCACCTCGATAAGGAAGAACGCACAAAACTCGGCGTGACCGAATTGCCAGGCTCTCTGGCTGAATCCCTGAGCGAGTTGGAGAAGAACGAAGTTCTCAAGTCTGCAATGGGCACGTATCTGTTCGAAGCTTATATGCGCGCCAAGTGGGAAGAGTGGGATGATTTCCGCCTGCGTGTGACCGATTACGAGATCGAACGGTATTTGGAAACCGCCTAAAGACGGTGAATAGCGTTCCGTAAGTAGTAACCAAAAAGGCATCCTGATTATCTCGGGATGCCTTTTTGGTTGGTGTGGGTATGAGTTAGTGGACGGCCGCACCGGCAAATTCGAGGATCTCGTTCTTGTCCTCGATGATGCGGACAAGCTTCCCATCGCGCATTTGCAAGACACGGTCCACGAACTGACACATGCGCAGGTCATGAGTCACGATAATGCCCGCCCGTCCATTTTCGTGGATGAGGTTGGCGAAGGTCTCCACCACCTGAAAGGCGCGTTCGGTGTCGAGGGAGGCAGTGGGTTCATCCGCAAGCACCACGGCGGGGTTGTGAATGAGCGCCCGCGCAATCGCCACACGCTGCTGCTGTCCGCCGGACATTTGCGCGGGCAGGTTATGCAGGCGTTCCGCCAGCCCAAGCCGCGCCAGCAACTCGTCTGAGCGGATGCGGCTGCCGTGATTCAATGCGCCGTTCAGACGCAGCATATATTCCACGTTTTCACGCGCCGTCAAAAACGGAATCAGGTTATTGGACTGAAACGTAAAGCCGATCTTCTCGCGGCGCAGTTTGACGCGTTCCCTCTCATTCATTTTTGCCAGATCCTGACCATCGATCAAAACCTGTCCGCTGGTGGGAGAAAGCAGCGCGGCAAGGATGGAAAGCAGCGTCGTCTTGCCCGAGCCGCTCGGTCCGACCAGCGCCACGAACTCGCCGGAACGCACTTGAAACGAAACATTATCCACGGCTTGAATGGTCGCGCCATCCAGCGAAAAAGATTTCACCAAATCACGAACTTCCAACGCAATATTTGACATGACTACCCTAACCTAAGCGCCTTGAGCGGCTCAATGCGAACAGCATAAATGATGGATACCATCCCGCCGACAGGACCAATGGAAAGCAATAATGCGACGGCGATCAGCGACCGAGCGCCATTGAAAACAAGCGGAATGGTCGGCGGAAAGCCGAGCGAGAACAGATAGGTCAATCCGCCTCCGATCCCGACGCCGAGCGCCGTCACGATGATGATCTGGATCACCGCTGACAGCCCCACCATCCCATTGGACGAGCCAATGGCTTTCAACACGCCGATCTGCGGAACTTTTTGCAAAATTTGGATCTGAAAGAAACCGCCAATGACGAGGATACCGATCAGCAAGGTGAAGAAGCCTTGCGCCTGCACCGTCCCTTGTTGAGCGGAATAACCGGGTATGTTGTTGATGGTCGTCTCGATATCTGTGACCTCAATGTTCGGGACGCGCTCCACAAGACGGGTCATCATCATGTCTGCTTGAGAGGGGTCGGTCAACCGCACAGCGACGATGTTCGGAAAAGGCGTGTCACTGCTCAATTCAGAGTCAGACTGCGGGCGGATCTTCTCCCACGTCGAAGGCGGGACGAAGATGGTCGGCTGGAAGAAGTAGGATTGTCCGCTGACCAAGCCAACGACCTTCAGTTCAAAGAATTCGTCGTCCACACCCTGTGTGGAGCGGATCTCGATCACATCACCAATTTGGATCCCGCTCCGAAACGCCACCTGTTGGTCGATGACCGTTTCGCGGGCTTCGCCGCTGCGGAATTCGCGTCCTGCCACGACGGGCGGCATACCGGGTCTGCCCGGCTCCGCGCCAAGCAGCGACACCTTCAACGGTTCGGGAAGCGAGACGATTTCGGTGGATGAGGTATAGACTGCACCGGCATCGTCCACGCCTTCGACACGGCGAATGGAACGGGCGGTGTTCGTCTCCAGGCGGCTGGAGGAAATAATGTAATCGGACTTTTCCAAAAAGACGACGAGCTGCGCATCCAGATTGGCGACATATTGACGGTTGCCATTGGCGAGCCCTTCGCCCAGGGCTGCGATGAACAACACCAGCAAGGTGATGAGCGCGATGACCAAAGCGACGAGGAAGAACCGTCCGCGATTGCGTACGACCTCCTTGATCGCGAGATAAGTTGCCAGGGTGAAATTTTTCATCATACTTCTTTCATGCTCAAACGAGCGGTTTCGAGTCGAATGGTTTGCTCCAATCCACTCCCATGATGCCGTGCAAGAGCAGATCTACAGGCGGGTGGTCGGCGATGTCTTCGTAGTAATACGGCAGGCGGATGCGTCCGTCTGTGCCGATGATGAAGGTGCCAGACATTTGATAGGCATCCTGCCCGGCGGGCGGAACTTCGGGTTTGTACCCCTTTGCGCGGGCAAGCCTGCGGTTTGAGCGCCAGATGCGAGGGGAGAGCAATGTCTGCCAGACCGAGCCGCGATACAAACCGTAGGCGCGGTAGGCGGAACGATCTGGGTCGGCAAGACAGGTGGCGCTGGGGGCGCGCTGGTCGCAGAAGGCTTTGGCAGATTCGGCTGAGGCGTGTGAAACGATGACGAGGCGCATCCCTTTTCCGGTCAGGGCTTGATGCGTGTCGATCAGCTGGTCTACCATCTCCTTGCATTGCGGACATCCAAAATGGCGTGTGAATGCCAGCACAAGGATGTTTTTCTTCCAAAATGAGGAAAGTTGAACGGGATTGCCGTTCGCATCCAGCAGGGAAACATCTGGAGCGGGGTCATTGAATTTGAGATGAGGATGGGTAGCCATGAAAATCCTTTGCAGTATAAATCCGCGCCGGGGAGACACGGACTCTAAAAATTCGATATCCACATTCTACCAGAATGCACAGATTTTGCAAAGGTTTTGCAAAATACGACTTTGGATTAAATTTCGAGGGCGTACCCGTGTTGGGTACGCCCTGTGAAGTTTTACGCAATATGCAAAATGGATTTTTGCACTTTGTTCCCCTCTTTGATCATGCGCCGCCAACTGGAGTTGTCGTTGAGCGAGATCCAGCGGCGTTCTTCGGTTCGGTAGAACCAGTCCTTGTCTTGCTGGTAATAGACCAGTACATTGGTCGATTCCCAGATGTTGAGGATCTCGTTGCCGTGTGCGTGGGTGTCGTCGAAGTCGGTGGTGGCGCGCTGTCCCATCTCGCTATACAGTTCGTTCAACTCGAGCAGGAGCGAATTGATCTCAGGCGTAAGGTGGCTGACCGCCAGCCCGATGCGCTTTGCTTCTTCGAACAAAATGGGGTAGCCATGCGAGGGGTACTTGGCATTGAGCGCGTTGGCGATCTCGCTTTGTTTGCTTTCCTCGGTGATGTGATAAGCAAGAAGTTCGCGACACAACATGATGGAAAGCGACTCGGCGCGATCGACGGCGCCGATCACCAGTGGATGCACATACTGAAAGAGCTGCTGGTAGGGGTTTTCGTTCTGGTCGGACCGTTGAGATTGCCACAACCGGACGACGCGGGTCAACTCGTCGAGTGAGACGCTGACGCGGTCATTGTCACGGTCGATGGGCGAAAGGGCGTGTGTCAGGGACGTATCCACGGGCGTGAGGTATGCCATCGGGCCCATGTGTATCTCGTTGGCGCCCAGGGCGATCATCGTGGCGGCAGAGGCACATTCCAAGGGAATGACAGCGATCACTTCACGGCAATACTGGCGCAGCAAATTGACGATACGCAGGGAGGCTTGCCCGTTGCCGCCGCTGGATTTGATGAACAGATAGATCTTTTCCTGATGCCCGATCTTCTCCAGAAGTTCGAACAGCGCCAGCACATCGTCATGGCAGACGCTTCCGCGCGGGTTATTGAAATAAGTGACTAGCGTTCCACCGAGTCTCTTGTTCAATTCCTTGATAATTGCCTGGGATTTCTCGAACAGGATCGGGGGCTGTTTTGCCTTGTGGGTCTTGCTGCTCTTGTTGTTGGCTTCCATCAATGTTTCTCCTTGCCACAGAGTTGAGAGGACATGGTATCACCAAACTCTATTGGATCAGCTACTCGAAAGTACTATTTTTATTTTTCCGTCCGCGACCAGAGCCAGCCGCCCATAAAACCAAATGCCTGCCCGGCAAGCGTGAACAGAATAGCGCCGGATAATCCGGTCTCTGCCAGCCAGACGGGGACACCAAAGACGCCAAATGCAAGCAGGTTGTAGGCAGCCAAGCCACCCAGCAAAATGCCCAACGACCAGCGCAATGCTGATGGTCGTCGGACGAATTGTGAGGCAATGGCATACATAATACCGGACCCCAACAGGATGATCAGCATGGCAATGAACCACGCTGAAACGCGCGGATAGCCCTGCAGCGTGATATAGGCATCCTCTTCGATGATCGGGGTGGGTACAGGAGTCGGTTCGATGGACTGGGTCAATTCAGGTACAACCACGGTAACCGCCACCGCGCCAGATTGGGATACATCCAATTGAAGCACTTCAGAAATCAGCGCTGGCTCGCTGGACACGCGAATTTCGAGCAATCCCGGTCTATCCAGACCAAAGGAGGCGCGCGCCACGCCCTGGGTGGTAACCGATTCCACCTGTTGCAGAATACCGCCGCCTTCACCGGTCAATACCATCGAGAACCGCACCACAGTCCCATCCGGGACGGCGCGTCCATTATGATCTCGAATGACGCCGGTGCGAATGGCAATGGTATCGCCGATCTGGAAGAGCGGGATCGGGGTGGGCTCCGGCGTAAGATTCGAGCCTGGGGTAACCGGCACAGGCGGAAGGTCCAGAAAGATCGGGATGATCTGGGATGGTTCCGGTGCAAGGACGGAGATCAGGTCATACCCCACTGCGGGGATCGAAACCGGGGATGAGCCGATCGGCGGCAGTTCCTGAAAAAGCAGGCGGACCGCCACATCCACGAACTGGGTCTGTTTGCTGTAAAGCGCGTAATAGGCGGTGAATTTGGAAAGCGTGGTGGTATCGAAGTAATACGGTGCACCGAAAGAAAACAGAATGACGTTGCGGTTCAGGATAAGGTCGGGTCTTTCACGCAGGAAACGGCTGATGAGGTCGGGCTGGCTGCGGGATGCATCTGTAATGGAGATGACCACCCAATCTGCGACCTCAAGATCGTCTGCCATGAACTGCATGTCATCCGGGGTGTCCAGCAACGCCAACAGACTATCAAAGGAATAGGAGGCAAGCCTGAAACTTTCCACCTGATTGCCGCCCTGCGGACCATACAGCCGCAACACCACCGATTCGAGCGCATCTTCCGCCAGCAAAGGTTGAAGTGGGCATTCCGCGCATTGCCGGACACTGCTCGAATCTGTGATGAAAACCAGGCGGTCATTCGCTTGCGGCGGCAGTGGCAGGATGGATGTCAGATCTGTGAGACTGGGGCTGATAAGGGTTGCGGCATTGCGCGCTACAGAAAAGGTCACACTGGAAGAATTGCCGATATCGGAAAGGTCTGCGCCGGGGAGCGTAACATTGGATAACGTGAAATTTTCATACAAGCCAAGCTTTGCGGTCAGGATGCGCATCACGGAATCGTCCACCCGTTGGGCAAATGCATCATCTTCGCGGTATTTTTGCGTGAAAAATTCGAGGATGCGAATCACGGTCGTGTAGGAATCGGGAGCATCATCCGATTTGACGTTGCCAAGATACAAAAGGTCGTTCCCCGCCAGGAAGGCATCGCGCGCCGCATTCCGTGCCGAGAACTGCCCGCCACCCGTCACATAAAATTCCCGGACAGCCTTCGCGCCGATGTTATCACTGACCAGCAGCCCGCCGTCAGAGTACCAGCTCAGGAACTGTGGCAAGGCCAATATCTGGCTCAAAGCTTGCGCATCGAAACTGATCGGCTTGGTGGTGGCGCGAATATTGCCTTGAAATCCTTGATACCGAATGTGAGACACAAGCAGCCCATCCACCTGCGCTTCAGGGGAAAGCGCGTTCCCCGTTACTGCGACGAACGGAGCCAGTTCCACCTGCTTGAGCTGCTCGAGCGATTTCCGCACTGTGGATACTTCATCTTCAGGCAGCCGGTCTGCGCCACCCGCGCCCGGGAAATGTTTGGCAACCACAAAAAGTTGCCCGTCGCTGCCAGCGTGCAAACCCTCCACGTAGGCGCGCCCCATCTCGCCGACCCAGTACGGGTCACCACCAAAAATGCGCGTGCCCAAATCCCCGCCAAGGCTGGATGAGATTTCCAGCACATCGAGCGAAGGTCCTAAAAATAAATTAAAGCCAAGCGTAGAAAGTTCTCGCCCGCGCACTTCGCCCACCTCGGCAGCGAGTTCCATGTTCCACGTTGCGCCGATCGCCATTTCACTGGGCAGGGGGGTCAGCCCGTTCAATATCTCGTCGGTCGGGTACCCATCCCCTTCCTGGGCAACCCCAACGAACAGGGGAACATATACGGGTTTTCTCGTCACGCCGGAAGCATCGGTGGAATAATTCACCGTGGCGTTCCACTCCATCCGCTGCAGGCTCTCGGTCAGCAACCGGGTCTGCGTCAGGGTATCTGCCGTGAAATTATCATTTTCCGAAAGCAAAACCACCCCACCAACATGGTAACGGTTGACAAGATTGTAGATCTGTGAATCCGGGCTGGTGTCGGTCCCCATAAAGGTAACCAGAAATAGCTGCCCCACCCGTTCCTCGGGCGTCATCGACTCGAAAGCAAGCCGTGCCGCGGCAGGCGGTGTGGCTGTCTGCGCCTGCACTGCGGCGGGAAACGCCGAAGCGATAAAAACAAACAAAAACAGGATTCGGAAAATACGCATCGTCCCCTCTTATATCACAAGTCAGATTTAAGACAAAATGGACGCCGCTCTTTGAACGACGTCGATTCCGCTTCACACCTGACTTGAGCCTGATCCTGCCATTCGGAAAGTTTCACCCACCCCTCCCAAGCGCCCGGACCGCCGCAGCCGGGTCATCGGTAAAGATGCCATCCACACCCCAATCTTTGAGGCGGCTGACCTCCTCTGGCGTGTTCGCCGTCCAGACATGTACCCGGCGTTTGAGACGATGGGCACGCGCCACCTGCTCGCGGCTCACGCTGGAAATATGCGGATGCAATGCCTGATAATCACCGAACATGAACCCGAACGACCTCGCCCACAAGCCGAGCCAGCCCGGCATGGCAAGCAATCCCCGTGGAATTTCAGGGAAGAGTTGCGCCGCGATCTTCAAATTGGATGAGAAGAAGGACGAGAAGAGAATCTGTTTCTGGTTGTTGTGCCGTTTGATGAGTTCACAGACTTTTTCTGTCAGACCGTCTTTCGGGGTGGAATAGTTGGTTAACTCGATATTGATGAGTTTTTCCCTGCCCACGGTTTCAAAGACTTCCTCAAGCAGCGGAACTTTCGTACCGGCAAACTGAGAGTCGAACCATGCGCCCGCATCCAACTCACGGATGGCTTCCAGCGTGAACGAAGCGACTTTGCCACTGCCGTTGGTGGTGCGTTCCACGGTCATGTCGTGAAAGACGACCACATGCCCATCAGCAGTCAGTTTGGCGTCCAATTCGACGCCGTCCGCGCCTTTTTGGATGGCTTGGGAGAAGGAAGGCAGCGTATTTTCCGGCGCATTTGCCAGGTCACCGCGATGAGCGAGAAGGATGGGGGTGGGGAAATTTTCCAGCATGATGGGTCAGGTTCGAGGTCCAGTGCGAAGCGGATTAAATGTCCACAAAATAGGCTTTGGCGGCGCGGTCAATCATCTCACGTGACATTGAAGGTTGTACGGCAAGGTACGAAGAGATGTCAATGATCTGGTCACACAAATCGCGCGGATGCGAAGCGCGCAGTTTCCGGTTTCGTTTGATGTACCATTCCTGTAAGAGATACGCCAGTCCTTGATCGTTGTATTCGATGCGCTTGTCCTGTGAGACGCGTTTGAAAATTTCGCGATATTCCTCGAAGGAGGGATCGCCGATCTCAACCTTGTGGCGCAAGCGGCGCAGGAAGGCTTCATCGACCAAGTCTTTTGGCGGCAGGTTGGTGGAGAAAATGATGAGTACATCAAAGGGAACTTCCACTTTGCGACCTGTGTGCAAACGTAAATAATCGACACGGTTTTCGAGTGGGACGATCCAACGGTTGAGCAGGTCACGCGGGCGCACCTGCTGACGACCAAAGTCGTCGATCAGCAAAATACCACCATTGGCTTTGACCTGAAACGGCGCTTCGTAGAATTTGGTGGTGTCGTCGAAAACGAGGTCGAGACCTTCAAGGTTCAACTCACCACCAACGACGATAAACGGACGGCGAATCTTCACCCAACGCGGGTCGCGGCGGGTATTGGATCGCAGATTTCCGGTGGGACCGGAGTTGGCATCCGTGTCAGGTGCCAGGCTATGGCTGACCGCATCGTACACTTTGATGACCTGACCATCCAACGACAATGCATAGGGGATATACATGTTCTGGCTGAGAATCAGATTCCCAAACGAGCGGGCGATGCTGGTTTTGCCGTTGCCGGGAGGTCCGTACATGAAAATGGATGTACCGGAGTTGAGCGCCGGTCCGAGCCGCTGGAAGGTGGATTCGGAGATCACCAATTGGGAAAGGATCTGGCGCATCGTGCGCGTGGTGACGGTGAGCCGCCCGCTTTTCTGGCGGCGGATGGCTTCGTTATAGACTTCGAACGGGACGGGAGCCGGTCCTGCGTACTGGCTGCGCTCCAACGCTTCCCTCGCGCGAATGATGCCCGCGCCAGTGATGCCATACGTATAGGCGCCCTCACCCAAACCGCCTTGCGACGATTTCACCTCGATGAGTTTTTCCTGTTTCAGGGTGGTGAGCAATTGATCGGTCACACCGGCAAAAGGCAGGGTGATTTCTTCGGAAATCTTGAAGCCCGTCAAATAACCACGAAAATACAATACTTTAAGAATGAGGTCTTGCAGCCATAGAGGGGAAAGCCCCGTATCTTCGAGGCTGTTGATCTGCGGAGGGGTAAACCCACCCACCGCGCCGGATATTTGTCCAGTTTGTCTCGTCATAATGAGTCCAATTCCAGGGAATAAAGTGTCGGCTCGACATGCCGATTATACTTCTTTTCGTTTATAATCCAGCCGCCATGAAACTATCTGTCATTATCCCCGTTTACAATGAAGTTGAAAGTATCGAAACCATTCTAAAGCGTGTGCAAGACACAAAACTTGCCCACGAGATCGTCGTCGTCGACGATGGCTCCAAGGATGGAACCCGCGACCTGCTCCCCAAACTGGACGGGAAGAAGGGCGTGCGCGTCATTCTGCATGAGAAAAATCAGGGTAAGGGCGCGGCGGTTCGCACCGGAATGGGAGCCGCAACCGGCGATGTACTGCTGATTCAGGATGCCGATCTGGAATACGATCCACGCGACTACCCGGAACTGCTCAAACCCATCCAGGAGGGTCTTGCCGATGTTGTCTATGGTTCGCGCTTTCTTGGAAGAGCCCATCGTGTGACCATGTTCTGGCACATGGTGGCAAACAAAATGCTGACCTTCTTCACGAATATCCTGTACGACACCATCCTCACGGATATGGAAACAGGCTACAAGGTCTTCCGCAAGGAAGTCATCAACGGCCTGACCATCCACGCCAACAGTTTTAACTTCGAGCCGGAATTCACCGCCAAGATCCTCAAGCGGAAATACCGCATCTTCGAAGTGCCGATCACCTTCAACCCGCGCGATTACTCGCAAGGCAAAAAGATCAAACTCCACGACGCTTTTGAGGCAGTCTGGGCGTTGATTAAGTACCGCTTCGTAGACTAACCGAAACCTGATCATTCCAAAAGAAACAGCCCGCAGAACGATCTGCGGGCTGTTTGCTTATCTACACCGATTAAGGCGCGACGTAAACCCTGTACTCGGAAATGTAATCACCAGCCGGGTAATCACCCATGCCATCATTGATGGCGCTCTTGAAGGTGACGCTGGTTCTAAGGTTATGTTCACCCGGCTGCCAGTCTGAAAGGACCGTATAAATGATACGGCATTGATTCCCGCCGGAAGGCAATTCCGTGACGGCAAACTGGTCAATCGGCACTTCCTCACCGTTCAACTCAAAGGTCACATCGATCTGACTGAAGTTCTGGTCAAGGACTTCCTTGGTGGTCGTACACCAGTAATACGCCCAGATCAGGTTCTCAGATCTGTTCAACGGGACAGTGTACGTCAACAAGCCAGGCACGGAAACTTCCTCCGCGGTATATTGCTCGCGAGCCTTGTCCTCAAGGAAGCTGGCTCCGCTCGAAAACGCAGATGTGGCTTCACTGGCTGAACCAACCGTCGGCGGCGCAGACGGCGTAATGCCAGCACCCTTCGGCTCACTAATGACGCGCAGCGCAGCATCGAGGATCACATCCTCACCTGCCAACTCGCGCTGGAAGTTCTGGATGGTCACCGGCACGTCTACATCCGGCACAACACCCGGTCCTTCGATGTGGATATTGCCATCCGGGTCGAGCCCGCGCGAAACGGTAAATTGGACATATGTATTTTCGGGCATGAGGAAGGCTTCCACGCCGCCGCCCGCCCCAGACGAAGGATATTGCCCGACAACCGTCGCGCGATCCTGAATAGTCATGGCATAAGAGAAAAACTCACATGCGCTGACACAAGCCGGTCCAACCAACACAACCACCGGACCGTCATACCGTAATTCTTCGCGCGGCGGAATCATGATCGATTCGCTGGCTGGGTCCAGATAGAACTCACCCGTCGCTTCATCGTACGAGGATCCCTTACCAACGACGATCTCCTCATCGAAGAAGTAGGCTGCCATTTGGTCGGCAAGCCAGCCGCTGCCGCCGCTGTTATGACGCATATCCAGAATCACGCCGGGAAGTTCATTCTGGATGAAGAACTGCAAAGCATATTCCCAGATCTGGATCGTCAGTACTTGATTGTCGGAGAAGCTGTTGATACGAATGTATCCATACCCGCTCGGCAGCACCTCATATTCAACCGGTAACGCCGAAATGGCTTCGCCCGCCGCAAAAGATGTAACGCTGAAGCTTTCCCGTTCCTGCACCACTTCCAGCGTTGCAGTCTGCTCGGAGCCGCCGGGGTTTACAAAGGTCACATCCACCAGCCCTTTTTCCAGGCGGAAGCGGGTGGCATAGCGCAGTTGTTGCAGACGTTCGATTTCAGGATTACTGAACGGCGAAGACCACGGCACAATGGCAGAGACAACATCACCAATGGGTTGACCATCCAAAGCAGTGATCTCAGCGCCAAATTCAATTCCAGCCTCTTCAGCCGGTGAACCAGACGTGATATAGCGGGCAACGACCGCGCCATCGTCCGTCTCACCCAGCGCAAGACCAATACCGCCGGAGATATCCGCCAAAAAGTCTTCATCGAGCGGAGAGGTATCCATGCCTACATGGGTATCCGGGATCGACCAGAGGAAGTCGCGCAACGCCAGAGCATAGGCGTAGGAATCCTTATCCTTTTCCGCCTGTTCGAAGCGCGGACGGAATTCCTTTTCGCGGGCATCCCAGTCAATATCCTTATATTCGGTGAAGGCATATTCCTTGCGGAATTTATCCAGCATGGCATCGAAAGCTTCGGTGTAGGTCATGCCGGTGAAATCGTCGAGGGCAGAACTCTCCGGTTCATAGAGATCGAGCGTCGGGTTTTCCGAGCGGTCGATCTCGAACGGAGATTGGTCCAAATCGATGACAGACCAACCCGCGGGCAGATCCATCAAGGGGTCATCATCGGTAAAGAGCATTTCATCTGCGCCAAAATCGGAGGGGAATTGCTGGTTTGCATCCGGCGCATATACGAGGTATTGACCACCATACACTTCAAGGAAGGTATCACTGTCAGAACTGACGCGTGTGGTTGCATATGCACTCGACCAGCCGCCGCCGAACAAGTCACGGCGTTCGAGGTAGGGATCGCCCCACGTATTGGTCCAATACGCAACGGCAAAGATCATCACACCCGTATCCTCCTCACCATCGTGATCCACATCGTTCAACGTACCTTTGGGTTCCGCGGGAAGTGTAAGGGTATAGGTAAACGGTGAGGTATAAAAATCTGATGTGATCTGCGCCAGCACCTGCGACTCGACCGGAATTTGGAACTTGCGGTCGCGGGTGACAAAACCACCCTGATCCTCCAAAATGATCACAGGTTCCGCCACACCCATCGTGAAGAACAGGTCGGTGTAGGTCACTTCCCCCGTCACAATACGCGGACCGGTCTCCCCCGTCATCTCTTCAGGAGCGGGTTCGGCGGCAGGCGCTTCCTCGGTCATAGTATCCGAGTCACCAAACATCGGCTCCACGCCGCCACAGGCAGCCATGCTCAAACTCAGGATGACGATCAATATCATTATTCGAAACAAACCAGGCTTCATACCAGCCTCCTAAAATTTTTTCAGGAATTATAATCCCGCTCATGAATGATTCAATAACTCGAATCGAACTGGAATTTGAACGCGCCGCACAAGCTCGGTCGAACGGCAACGAAGGACAGGCGCGCGTTTGTGCGCGGCGCGCAGCCGGTATTGCCATACGCGATCATTTCAAGCGCCGCGGGGTGCATCCCCCAAGTACAAGCGCCTACGACCTGTTGATCTTTATCAAGGAAGACCCGCTTCTTCCCCCAGACTTGAAGCGGGTCGCCGACCATTTGACCTTGCGCGTCACTGAAGAATTCAACCTGCCGGTCGATACCGATCTCGTCTCTGACGCCAGATTGTTGTGTGAATGGTTGTTAAACCATTGACGGTCACCCGAAAGTGACCGTCAATTGATTTTCAGTTATGCAGCCGATCTGCGACCGGTAAAATGGTAAAAAGCGCGCGCCAATGTGACAATCAGCATCATTCCAGACATCACGCCGCCGAAGACAAGCAACAGCCTGCGCCAATCGGTCAGACGCACGGTGATCTCGGTGCGGGTGGGCATTTGGATGCGTCCGCGCAGGCGTTGCACCAGGTCACTCGAAGGGGTCACCCGCTTCAAGGTCCCGGCAAGATGCGCCTCGAGCATATCCAAATCTTCTTCGCGAGTCTGGTCGGTGCGTTTTGTCATACGTTTCCCTTTTTATAACTCTTATTCTGCGGGGTAAAGAACCAGACCCACGGTTCCCGGTCCAAAGTTAATGGCGAGCGAAATGGACAGGTCGGTCAGGAAAGATTCCTTCACATTGAAATTCTTCTTCGCCTCTTCCAACATCATCTGACCGGAGGGCAGGTCGCGGGCATGCATGACGCCAACAACGACCGGGCTATCGCCAACGAGTTCCTTCCCAAGCGCAAGCACGCGCTCGACGGCAGATTTGCGGGTGCGGACGCGGTCCACCATATCCACCAGACCGTCTTTTAGCATGGCGATCGGCTTGACGTTCAATACCGAGGCGAGCGCGGCGGAGAGGGTTCCCACCCGCCCGCTGCGGCGGGCATATTCCAAGGTTTCGAGGGTGAGGATGATGTGAACTTTTCCACGCACTTCTTCGATGTATTTGACGATCTCATCCACGCTCTTTCCGGCGCGTTCCATCTGGCGGGCGGCACGGCACATAAATGCCACACCCATTGAACCGGCGAGTGTATCCACAGGGACGACGTTATATGTGCCTTTCAATTCCTCTGCGGCGGCAACCGAGGAGGCATAAGTTCCAGAGAGTTTGCTGGTGATATGAATAGAAAGGACTGTATCGCCAGGCTGCGCAACCTTTTTGTAGAATTCCACGAACTGATGCGGCGAAGGCTGGGAGGTTTTCGGGTGCGGCAGGCTTTTGCTGTCTACCAGCTTGTAAAAGCCGTCCAGGTCAATCTCAACGTCCTGGATGTAGGTTTTCTCTTCCCCAAAATGGATATTGATGGGGATGCGCTGGATATCGTACTGTTGATACCAGTCGGATGGGATATCCACTGCGCCGTCGGTCACAATTCTCAACATGGTTTACTCTCCTTCGAAAATAAGGTTTTGGTCTTCCAATTGGTCGCGCAGAGCCAGAAGCGTACGGTGATAGAGGCTCTTCACGGCTCCCTCACTTCTACCCATAATCCTGCCGATCTCGGCATTGGACATGTCTTCGACGAATTTGAGGATCAGCAAATTCTGCCTTTCGGGCGGAAGTTTGCGGATCATCTTCAACAGCGCTTCCTGCTCCTGAGACCTAACCAAGTTCCCTTCGGGGTGTTCACCCCTGGCAGGCAAGATGGGAAGGTCGTCGATGGGAATTTCCTGCTTGCGGCTGCGGTCACGATGCCAGTTCGCCACGAGATTATGGGCGATGCGGTACAGCCACGCAGAAAATGGAACGCCCCGGTCGGTGTAATTAACAATGTGGTTCATCGCCCGCTGAAACACACGCGCGGTCAGGTCTTCGGCATCGTGCGAATTCCCGGTGCGATAGTACACATAGTTGAAGATGCGTTCCACATAGTGCGCATACAGCTGACCGAATGCATCCCGGTCACCCTGTGAGGCGCGCGCAAGAACTTCCTCTTCGTTGTAGTCCAATTCCGACAAGTGAGAAACCTTACCGGCGGGATTTGCTTAAATAACACCGCCGGATTTGAGAAGTTACACTCAGTATAACATGAGCAATTTCCCCTAAATGGTAGGGGGAAGAGTAGGGTTAACCATACCGACAGGCAGAACCGCTTTGGGGATAATGCAAACACTTATTGTTCAAACCAATTCAAAGGAGAATTAACCATGAAAAAGATTTTATTTATAAATGCGTTAATGCTTGTCTTGCTGGCAGCTCTGTTCAGCCCGGTTTCCAACTTAACAGACGTTCAGGCTCAATCCACCTGTTTGGATGCCGCCGGTGCGCCCATTCCCTGCCCACCGACGGAAGAACCGTCCACGGGCGGCGGAAGCGATGACAATTCAGGCGGCGGCTCGCAGCCCGGTGGCGGAAACCCCAACCCGCCTTCGGTGATCACTGCCACGCCCAGCGCAACCCCTACCCCTCAGCCCACCAATACGCCCCTGCCTGTTTCAGATAAGCCAACGGAAAATCCCACCAAGAATGCACCTAGCAATGATCCAACTCCAACACCAATGGTGATTGCTAATCCCTCTTCCGATGATTCGACTACAGGCGTAGTCGCTTGGGAAAAGGATTGCAGTGAAAAAGAAAGTGAAACTGCCCAAGTTAAATGCATTGAAGATTGGTTAGCAGTCTGCACAAAAGGCAACGGCAGCCCTTCCCAAACAGTTAAACCTGATGGTGTCATTACTGTTTCATGCTCATATGGAAAAATGGTATTTGAACCTACGCCGCTTGCCATTGCAGGAGCAAATGAAGATAACTTGATTGGAAGTTGTACACAGGAAGACGCAATTGACAGATCCCTTGCCGATTGCTTTGCACGTTACACATGCGAAGATGGAACGCTGGTGATCAAGGTTGACCTTTATAACGGTAATGGAACGGCTTACGACTTTTATTGTATTCCTCATAAACCTACCTTTCCCCCTGGCGGCTGGCTTCCGTGGATCGTGGGCATCATTGTCATTCTGATCGGTTTACTTTTGCCCGCAGTGCAAAAAATCCGTGAAGCCGCCGCACGCTCCTCCTATGGGGGGCAAACCAAGGAACATGTCCTACTCAACAAGGACGATGAACCGCAGGAAGCCAAAAAAATCTTCATCGGCGGATTATCTGCCAAGCCGGAAGAGCCCCAGCCAATGGACTACCTGCTCACTCTGGATGGCATTCCCGGCGAATCCAAAGACAAAATGCCCAACAACAAAAATCCTGAACTTGTGAAGAACAAGGATGAAGAACCTAAAGCCCCATTTATCCGTTTTGACGGCGTGGATGGCGAAGCACATCCCCACGATGACACTCCAGATGAGATACAAAACGATGGAAAGAAGAAAAAAATCAGAAGGCCCACAACTGGCGGTGGTGGCGGTTTAAGTGGACCCGGCTTTTAGGAGAACTCAATGAAAAAGTTATTTCTCACTTTCTTAATGACAATCTTCATCCTCACCGCCTGCGGAGGGGGGACACAACCCGCCGCAAACCAGACCGAGGAGCCTGTCACCACCTCTCAGACAGAATCCAGCCCTGAGCCGACGGAACTGGTCGAGGTCAAATTGGAGCCTCAAGCCGGAGACACCCCCAGTTATGTGGATGGTTCCACTATCGTCTACGTCCCCGCTGGAGAGTTCAGCATGGGCGTCCAAAACGGCGTGGATAACCCTGAGCATACCAACTCCACTGGCGGGTATTGGATCTATGCCACTGAAGTGACCAACAGCCAATACGCCTTGTGTGTGTCGCTCGGTCAATGCACCGCGCCAGATACAAACATCAACCCAGAGTATGCAAACGAATTAAATGTCGCTTTGCCTGTTACTGGTGTAAATCACGAACAGGCAGCCGGTTACTGCGCCTGGATGAACGGACGCCTGCCCACCGAAACCGAATGGGAAAAAGCCGCCCGCGGAACCGATGCCCTCATTTACCCGTGGGGCAATGATGCGCCTGCCTGCGACAAGTTGAACTTTGCCGATTGTCAGAAACTCTCCCCTGATAATGTCATTGCCCGTGAAGCCGGACGCTCTCCCTACAAACTGTTCGATATGGCTGGCAATGTCTTTGAATGGGTACAAGATTGGTACGACCCCGAAGCCTACACCAAGGGCATTTCACTGAACGAGCACAAAGTCATTCGCGGCGGTGCATTCCACTCTACGGCTGAAGATGTAAGAACCTTCGTCCGCTCCTTTGAATTGCCCACTGTCGCCCGCAAAGACCTCGGCTTCCGCTGTGTGTTGGAAAATGAAGCCGTGCAAAATGCCGCCCCAATGTGTGAAATGGGTGTTGTTGTAGCGCCGGATCCACAATATGAAGATTGTTTTTATGAATTAGATGTAACCGCCACCTATTGCTCTAGTGGGAAGCCGTACGCTAATGTGAAAATCAATACCAATGATGGACAATACATCGGTGGCTTTGGAGCGCTTCCACCTGGCGAATGTAATCTAGGCGATCCGGCTGTCTGCACCGGACCAGAACTTTCCTCCTTTGAGGTGAAAGGAACCAAGAAATGTGTAGTGCCAGATATAGGAAACACAGAATGTCCCCTTGGCTATGAATCCCAAAACAATGTCTGTGTATTGGTAGGATCGAACGAGCCTGGCGTCTGTCCAAATGGCTTCAACACAGACCCTAATTTGGGATGTTGTTCAGTAGTCATTGCACCAGATCCCATGTGCCCGCCTGGGTATGGGTATGAAGCGCCACACTGCACCAAATATATTCAAAGCACAGTTCAAGTGAACCTGCCATCCTGTACCATTACAGATAAACCCACTGAAGAACCTGAGCCCACTGAACCGCCTATTTGTATTCCTGACCCTGCCACTGGCGGCGGATGCCCATAAAAACTACCGTTTCAATAAACAAGGTCTTGCATTAATGCAAGACCTTGTTTATTGTTTACTTGAAAGCCCCTTCTCCAACGCCCATGCCGCGGCTTCGGTGCGATTTTTTACCCCAAGTTTTCGCAGAATATTGGCGACGTGTTTTTCGACGGTTTTCAGGGTAATAAATAATTCTTGTGAAATTTGCTGGTTGGTTTTGCCCTGTGCCAACAGGAGCAGGGTTTCGGCTTCGCGTTCGGTAAGTGATGAGAATGGCGTTTCTAGAGGATGCGCCAATGACAGCGACAGGCAGGATGTCAGCACGAAAGTAACGGCTTCCTCCAACGGCAAGGACTGTCCACGCGCGTATTCGCGGGTAAAAACCGCCTCCCCCAATTCGGCGCGGGCAGACTGTACCGCCGCATCCATGCCGTTCCACATATTGGGAACGGTATCAAGGGCGCGTAATCCTCTCCAGGTGGCTTCATTCATCCCCAACAGAAATGCCATGTGCATCGGCTGGTTTTGCAGGGATGCGAGCCACGCGCTCAATCGAACAAATCCCCCCATCATCACGCGGTCCACCTGTTCGAAAGATAAAGGCAGCCCCTCCCGAATGGACTCGGAAGCCGACAACGTGTCGCCGCGCAGAAGCGCAAGCGATGTCAGACCGATCAGCGCGTTTGTCAGCATTTGTTGAAAGCGATGCTTGCGCGCCGCATGCACCGCCGCCTCATAATGCGCCCGCGCCTTGCCGAGATCGCCCTGGAGCATAAAAATCTCGCCCATGCCCAGGTTGCCAGCGGAGATCATGTAGGCATCCTTGCTTGCTTCGGCATGGTACAGCCCCTTCTGACTGTGAAAGACCGCCTCCGGCAAATTCTTTAACACAAAAATATGATGATTGCTCAGATTCCAATGCAAACGGGTCTGCCCCCAGTAATCCTCCAGTTTTTTATAGATAGCCAGGCTTTCCTGATAACTATTCAGCGCATCTTCATAGTTTCCGGTTTCGGCCAAATTAACCGCCTTGTTGTTAAGCGCAAAGGCAATGCGGCTTTCATCGCCAAGTTTGCGGTACAACGCCAGGCTGGACTCATGGAACGCAAGGGCTTGGTGAAAATCGGCAGAGAGCCAGGCGCAAGTGCCCGCCATGCTGAGCAGGTTCGCTTTCAAGGCGAGCGTTTGCTGGTCAGGAAGAACGCTTTGTTCGATCAAGGCAAGCGCGCGATTGGAGAGAGGAATCAAGTCGTTGTAGAGTGCGCGGGTCATCCAGTATTGTTCGAGATGGGAAAAAATCCACAACCCGTCCAGCCAGAGTTGGGAATCGACGGCTGCGGCGCCGCCGATCTCCATTGCCAGCATCAGGTTGGGATATTCCATTTCGACGACATCTAGCCATGCCGTCTGCTCTGCGCCGCGCAGGTGCATCTCAGCGGTTTTTGCCAGATCGAGATATAAGGTCATGTAACGTTGTTTGATCCCATTCAATTCACCCTGGGCGCGGATTTCGTCCCATGCAAATTCGCGAATGGCTTCGAGGATGGTGAAGCGGGGATCTTCGTCATCGGCGGATGTTTTTTGAATGAGGTGTTTGTCTGCAAGCGAGTCGCTTAACTCGATGGCGCGATACTCGTCCGTGCCGATCAGGCTGGCAAGGGTCAGGATGCCAAAACTGCCGGGGAAGACCGAGGCGAAACGCAGGGCGCGCTGCTCTTCGGCGGTGAGCAAGCCGTAACTCCAGGCTATGGTTTTTCGGAGGGACTGCTGACGTTCGGGCAGGTCTTTGGCCGAGGCGGAGAATAGGTTTAGGAAACGGGAGGCAGGCTCGAGGTCCGGTTGGAGGCGGGCAAGCATCACCTGCGGGCTGAAGAGTTTGACGCGCAAGGCGGCGAGTTCCACCGCCAGCGGAAGTCCGCCGAGTCGCTGGCAGAGTTCGGCAATGGCGCGGGCATCCTCTTCGGAAGGTTGAAAATCTGGTTTGACAGACCGGGCACGCTGGATGAAAAGTTCGACTGCCTTTTCCGTACCCAACGGCGGTAGCGGATATACCTGTTCGGCGCGCAGGTGCAATGGATCGCGGCTGGTGACGACGATCTTGAGTTGCGGCAGACCATCGAGCAGGTCGGCAACAAAACCCGCTCCACTCATGAGGTGTTCGAAATTATCAAGGATGATCAGCGGTTGGCGGCGAACAAGTACCTCTTTGAAGCCCTCCAGCAGACTGCGGCCCGCTTCGTAGGGAATTTTGAGCGCGTGCGCGATCTCGAGCGGGATTGCCTCGCTTTTGGTGAGCGCCGCCAGGTTGATGAAATACACGCCGTCCTTGAATACGCCTGCAAGGGTCTGGGCGAGGCGCACGGCGAGGGTGGTTTTGCCTGCACCGCCAAAGCCGGTGATTGTGAGGAGACGGGTGGCATCATCGCACATTACCTGCTGCAAGGCTTGCAGTTCCCTTTCCCGTCCAATGACCACGCCACGCAAGGCGGGTACATTTGCGGGAACATAAACTCCAACCTGGCTACGAGGACTGCCCATGGAAAAATTATAAAACAATCGATTGGGTATAATAAAAGATTGTTTGCCAACTGAAAGGTTATTCCATAAACAGAACACTTGTACTATAATTGAAAAGGTTTCCATTTCTTCAACAAAGGTTAATCCATGTCATCCAACAAAATTCGTGTGGTAGGCGCGCGCGTCCACAATTTGAAAAATATCACCGTGGAAATTCCACGCGATAAGTTCGTCGTCATCACCGGGCTTTCGGGGTCGGGTAAATCGTCGCTGGCGTTTGATACCATCTTCGCCGAAGGTCAGAGGCGGTACGTTGAATCGCTTTCAGCGTATGCGCGCCAGTTCATCGGTCAAATGGACAAGCCCGACGTGGACTACATCGAAGGGCTCTCCCCCGCCGTTTCCATCGACCAGAAATCCACCAGCCACAATCCGCGTTCCACCGTCGGCACCGTGACCGAGATCTACGATTACATGCGTCTCTTGTTCGCGCGCGCGGGCATTCCACACTGCCCCGTCTGCGGACGTGAGGTCAGCAAACAGTCGGCGCAAGAGATCGTGGACAAGGTTCACAACCTGCCCGAAGGCACGCGCATCCTCATCCTCGCCCCGCTGGTGCGTGGACGCAAAGGCACCTATCAAGCCGTCTTTGAAGAAATTCGCAAGGCTGGCTTCACTCGCGCCCGCGTGGATGGAACCGTTCACTCGCTCGACGATGAAATCGAACTCGACCGCTACAAGCAGCACACCATCGAAGCCGTGGTAGATCGTCTTGTCATTTCGCAAGAAGGCTCGAAGGAAGACAAGAAAGCCGCCCTCACCCGCCTGACCGACTCGATCGAAACTGCGCTCAAATTCGGCGAGGGATACATCACCGTCAACCTTGTCGATAAAAAAGAAGACATCGCCTACTCGGAACATCTCGCCTGCCCCGAACACGGCTCGACCGTGCCCGAAATTGAACCGCGTACCTTTTCCTTTAACACACCCCAAGGCGCCTGCCCGGATTGTCAGGGACTTGGTTCAAAGTTGGAGATCGACCCTGCCCGCATCATCCCGGACGATAGCCTGGCTCTGAACGATGGAGCGATCGCCAGCATGGAGTGGGGTCCGCGTGAAGAAGGCGGCTATTACTGGAGCACGCTCGTCACCGCCGCCAAGCATTACAAGATCGACCTCGACGCGCCATTTAGAGATTTAACCGATGAACAGAAAAAGGTCGTTCTGTATGGCACTGGCGATAAACAACTGCCGATGAAGTACACCAACTCGAGCGGATTCGAAGTCAAGTTCAGCCGCGCATTTGAAGGTGTCATCACCAATCTTGAACGCCGTTACAAAGAGACCAACTCAGAATACATCCGTGAAAAAATTTCGGAATACATGTCTGACCGCCCATGCCCAAGTTGCGGAGGAAAACGTCTCAACCCGGCGGCTCTCGCGGTGACCGTCGACGATGTCAACATCGTCCAAGCCAACTCGTGGCCCGTGTTGCAAACTCTCGAATGGGTCAAGAAAATCTCGGGCAAAGGCTCACCGCTCACCAACAAACAGAAGACGATTGCCGAGCGCGTCATTCGCGAAATTCACGAACGCTTGAACTTCCTCGTCAACGTTGGCTTGGATTATTTGACCCTCAACCGTTCGGCTGTGACCCTCTCTGGCGGAGAAGCCCAACGCATCCGTCTGGCAACACAGGTTGGGTCGCGTCTCGTCGGCGTGCTCTACGTCTTGGATGAACCTTCTATTGGTTTACATCCGCGTGATAACTCAAGATTACTGGAAACACTCAAAGGTCTGCGCGACTTGGGCAACACGGTTCTGGTCGTTGAGCATGATGATGAAACCATCCGCGAATCGGACTGGGTGATTGACCTTGGTCCCGCCGCGGGTGAGCATGGCGGACAGGTCATTGCAGAAGGCACGCCCAAGCAGATTTTGGCGCACCCAAAGTCACTGACTGGACAATATCTCTCGGGCAGGAAACAGGTCGAGGTCCCGAAAAAGCGGCGCAACGGAAATGGCAAAATACTGAAGATCGTCAATGCGACAGCAAACAATCTCAAGGGAATCGACGTCTCCATCCCGCTGGGAAGGCTGGTCTGCATCACGGGCGTCTCCGGTTCGGGCAAGTCCACGTTGATGAGCGACATTCTGTACAACGAACTTGCCGCGCAATTGATGGGCGCGCGGACGCAAGCTGGCGAACATGAGACGATTGAAGGCATTGAGTATCTCGATAAGATCATCAACATCGACCAGTCGCCTATTGGGCGTACTCCGCGCTCGAACCCGGGCACGTACACGGGCTTGTTCGATGAAATTCGTAAACTATTTGCCGAACTACCAGAATCAAAAGTGCGCGGTTATAAGCCGGGACGTTTCTCATTCAACGTGCATGGCGGACGTTGCGAAGCCTGTCAGGGACAGGGCGAGTTGAGAATTGAAATGCAGTTCCTGCCAGATGTGTACGTGCCTTGCGATGTCTGTCATGGCAAACGTTTCAACCGCGAAACCTTGCAAGTGATGTTCCGCGACAAATATTCGATTGCCGATGTGTTGGACATGACCGTAGACCACGCGCTCGAAGAATTCCAGAACTATCCGCAGATGCAGAATAAATTGAAACTGTTGCAGGAGGTCGGCTTGGGTTATGTGCGTGTCGGTCAGCCTGCGACGACGCTCTCCGGTGGTGAAGCACAACGCGTGAAACTCTCGAAGGAACTTTCACGTCGCGCTACAGGGCGCACGCTGTATGTTTTGGATGAGCCCTCAGTTGGGCTACACGCAGCGGATGTCCACAAATTGATCGAAGTGATGCAAAGACTTGTAGATACCGGCAACTCGGTACTTATCATCGAACACAACCTCGACATCATTAAAGTTGCCGACTGGTTAATTGACCTGGGTCCCGAAGGCGGCGACCGCGGCGGCGAGCTGATCGCAGAGGGCACGCCGGAACAGGTGATGAAGATCAAGGGATCGTACACAGGGAAATACCTGAAAGAACACATGAAATAGAATCGCAAAGGTCGAAAGTCAATCTCTTCCCAGACTTTCGACCTTTGACTTTTAACGCATGAAACGTTTTTCAGGTAGAATTATTTTGCATTCCCTTCGGCTGGAAAATGATCGAGAAAAGGGTATCGCAAAAAGGAAAGGATTCAATGTCTAACACACCTCCGTTATCAACACCTCCCGGGTCACTGGGCTCGTTCCGCAAACGCCGCAGAAGCGGACCCAACGTTATTGTCATCCTCGCAGGCATTCTTGTAGTGGGCGGGCTGGGATTGCTCATCTACTGGATGCTGCTGCCCGGCAAACCATTGAACACGCTCATTGCCACCGAAACCCCCACCCCCACGGTCACCAACACAGCCACAAGCACCAGCACCCCCACACCAACGTTTACGGAGACGCCCACCCCCACCATTACGTTCACGCCAACCTTTTCTGCTCCGTTCACCTACACAATTCAAGACGGCGACTATCTCGCCCTGCTTGTCGAACGCTTCAACCTCGGCGACGACGGCGTGGCATTGATCCTTTTACTGAACCCTTACAACCCGGATACAGGTGTTGGCATCGACCCAGCGACACAGGTTGTCATCCCTGGGCAGGTCATTTTGCTGCCCAACCCCGGCATGCTACTCCCCACCGCCACCCCCATCCCGCCTGATTTGCCGCGCGGCACAATCGTCGAATACACCGTTCAGGCTGGCGACTCGCTCGGCAGCATCGCCGACCGCTTCAACAGCACCATCGACGACATCATCGAAGAGAACGAGATCACCAATCCCAACGAACTTTTTGTCGGGCAGCTGTTGCGCATCCCCGTCAACATGGTAACGCCCACGCCCACGCGTCCGCCCACCAGCACGCCCATCACCCCGGGACCAGGCACCTTCCTACCAACCGCCACGCTGACACCCATCAACGCGGCACCCACGGCAACCAGCACCCCATAACCCTAAAAACCTCAAACCCCATGCGCGGTCGCAAATTGCCCCTTCTTAAAAAAGCAATTTGCGACCGCGATCTCATAAATTTGCCTTCGGTTTTTGCTGGAATTTGCTGGACAAATCCCACCCCATCATGTAAAATAACCAGCCGTTATAAGAAAGTAAGAATTTTTGGAGGACGACCTTGGCTAACATTCAATCCCAGATCAAACGCAATCGTCAGAACGAGAAGCGCCGCCTGCGTAACCGCACCATCCGTGGCGCCGCCCGCACTGCCGATAACGCTGCGCGCAAAGCCCTTGCCACCAGCACGCCTGAAACCAAAGAAGCGGTCATGACCGCCATCAGCGCACTGGACAAGGCTGCCGAAAAAGGCATTATTCATAAGAATAATGTTGCGCGTCGCAAGAGCCGCTTGATGAAGCGCCTTGCAGCCTTGACCACAAAGAGCGAATAAAATTTCTCTTTCAAGCAGAGCGGGAGTCGCAAGACTCCCGTTTTTGTTATACCCACACGGGCAGTATATGTCCACTATTATCTTCCTCAACGGAACTTCTTCATCCGGCAAGACCTCCCTGCTCAAAGCCTTGCAAACGCGATTGCACGAGCCGTATCTGGATATGGGCATCGACAAGTTCATCTGGATGCTGCCCAAGCGATACCTTGATCGTCCGCTTTGGGATGATGTCCTCGGAAAAGCGCATCAGCCTGGACCGGTGGGTTTGACTCTTTTCTCTGGCATGCACCACGCCATCGCCGCAGCCGCTTCGCGTGGAAACAACATCCTCGCCGACCATGTATTCGTGGAAAAAGCCTGGGTGGACGAATGCGCCGAATTGTTCGCCGGGACGAATGCCTACCTCATCGGCTTGACTTGTCCACTAAATGTATTGGAGCAGCGTGAGAAAGAGCGTCAAGATCGTACGCTCGGACAAGCAAGATTGCAATATGAGGTCATTCACAAATACACAAGGTACGACCTCGAATTGGATACCTCCAAACTAACAGTTGAAGATTGTGCTGAACAAGTCATTGTGCGACTAAAATCTCGACCCGCTGCTTTCAGAAAATTAAAAGTTATAATCGATTGAAATATCCAGAGGATCGCTACACCCATGTTTCAAAAAGAACAACAACTCATCGAAGACAAGATCAAAGAATATTGCAAGGGCAACGACATCGCGCTGGCGGAGTTGAAGTGGCAGCCCATCCCCTTCTCGGGTGAATGGGGTTTTGCCACATCCTTCTTCCAGACGGCTGCCAACGAAGCCAAACTCGGCAAGGGGAACAAACTTCCAGTGCCGCAAAAGGCTCAGGAAATCGCCGAACAGGTCAAAGGTCAGATCGGAAGCGTGGCAGGAATCAGTCACATCGAAGCGGTGAAAGGCTATCTCAATGTTTATTTCAAGACCTCTGAATATGCCCATCGCGTAGTGGAAGAAGTGCTGGCGGGCGGCGTGGAATTCGGGCGCGGCGCTCCCAAAGCGGAGACGGTCATGGTCGAATATGCCCAGCCGAATACGCACCACTCGTTCCATATCGGGCATGCGCGCAATACCATCCTCGGTGAAGTGCTGGCGAGACTGGTCGAATTCGCTGGATATAAAACAATCCGTGCTTCGTACCCCGGTGATCTCGGTCTCGGCGTCATTACCGTGATGTGGATCTATGACAAATTCTACAAAGGGCAGGAACCGGCTGGCGTGCATGAGCGCGGACAGTGGCTGTTGAAGTTGTACGTGGAAGCCAATCAGTTGTTGGAAAAGAAAGAGGACGAAACGCCCGAACAGACCGCCCAGCGCGAAACGTACGAAGCCGAACGGCGCGAGATGTACCGCAAGTGGGATTCGGGCGATGAGTACGTGCGCGAACTCTGGCGCGTGACCCGCGAATGGAGTTTGGAAGAACTGCGCGAAGTGCTGCACATGCTCGATGTTAAGATGGATGTGTGGTTCTATGAGTCTGAAGTGGATGAACCCTCGAAAGCCATCGTCGAAGAGTTGATTGCCCGAAATATTGCGGATGACGAACGCCCAACCGGCGGTGCAGTGATCGTGAAGATCGATGAGAAACTTGGGCTGACCAAGGAAAAATACCGCACAAACGTCATTTTGCGGCGTGATGGCACAACGCTCTACCTCACGAAAGACCTGGCGTTGGCGAAGGTGAAGTTCGAGCAATACCATGTCAATCGCTCGATCTATGTCGTGGATGTACGCCAGTCATTACATTTACAGCAGGCGTTTGCCATCCTTAAATTGTGGGGCTTCCCTCAAGCGGAAAAGTGCTATCACCTCGGCTATGGCTTCGTGAGCCTGCCCGAAGGCGCCATGTCTTCCCGCAAGGGACGCGTGGTGTTGTTCAAGGAAGTATTCGATGAAGCGGTGAAGCGCGTGCTTTCGGTCAACGCGGAAAAGAGCGTGGAGATCGCAGCGGAAGAACGCGAGAAGATCGCCTCTCAGATCGGCTTGGGCGCGTTGGTCTATTCCATGCTTTCGGTGGATAACAACAAGGATATTGTCTTCAACATCGAAGAGGCGCTTTCGTTCGATGGGCGCACGGGTCCGTATATTCAAAATGCGCATGTGCGGGCAAACTCGATCCTTCGGAAGTCACAAGTCGAAAGTCAAAAGTCAGACCTTCGACCTTCGACCTTCGATTACGAATTGACGAAGCAGGAAATCGAACTCATCGAGCAGATGTCGCAGTTTCCGCAGAAGGTGCAGCAGGCGGCAGAGGAATATCGTCCGCTGGTGATGGCGATGTATGCCTATGATCTGGCAAATGCCTTCCACTCGTTCTATCATGCCGTGCCGGTGTTGCAATCGGAAGATGAAAAGGTGAAGAATGCCCGTCTGCGGTTGGTGGCGGCGGCGAAGCAGGTGGTGGCAAATTCGCTCAGGTTGTTGGATATTCAAGCGCCGGATGTGATGTAGTTAGATAGTTGGATAGGGATAAAAAAACAGGCTGAGCCCAAGTGCTCAGCCTGTTTTTTTATATTACGGGATCCACTCAACTTGCAGATCATCTTTGATCGTGATGAACATTTCGCGGATGGTTACAGAGACCTGCCCTGTTGGATACGCATTTTTACACAATTGTGTGTAGACCAAGGGCTCAGACTCGACCTTGTAGACATCGCTTAACCAGCATTGATCAGCGCGGATGTCCATCTCCACTATCAAATTGAGAGACGGTTCGGCTGTGACAACAAATTGATAGCCGTACTCATACCCTTGCGAACCGTCGATGTAATTATGGTTTTTCGCAACATCCTCAAATTTCACTGCCTGGGCGGAGATGACTTCAAATTCGAAGCCTGCGATCGTAAAGGGAACATTCAGGTCCCATTTCTGACCATATTGCGGATTCGCTCCCGCATCAAAGGTGAAGGTCATTTCTTCGGGAGTTGCCTGCGGTGGTTCGGTGTACATCGGCATGTAATAAACTACAACTTGATCCACCACCACGGTGAGCGCGCCTTCGGCAGGTTTGGATTCGGTGACGAACTCAAAGGCGCTGCCAACTTTATGTTCGAACGGCTGCCAGACAAAACCTCCGCGCAGAGGAATTTGCTGCCCCAGCGAGTCGATCACGTAGGCATTTTGCGGCATGATTGAGATCAAGGATGGGTCAGCGTTCTCCATGTTGAAGTGCACATAGAGCACAGTGTTGGAGTCTGTTGGGACGATGCGCTCAAGGGTCATCGTCACTTTGGGAGCAGGGACAACTTCAGTTGAGGATGATGCGGGTACTTCCTCCGTGAGAGCGGGCTGGGTCACTTCGATGACCGGCTCGCCCACGATGGTTCCTGCAGGCACCTCCACAAGTTCCAAATAGATCTCCCAATTTTCGGGTACCGCGCCGAGCCTTGCCTGCGGAATGCATTTGAGCATGAAAAATAGTTCGGTCACATCATTTGGAATGGAGACTTCATACACGGGCTGCATGGCAAACACATTCTGCGGGTACTTGCCGGTGTAATCGCGTTCGAGAACGCTTCCATCGGGCAGGCGCAGACGAGCATCGCCATCGGAATTATAAGTACTGCCGGGATTCACACCGCCGCAAAACGCAGTCGGATTCGTGTTGAGGTCTGCGGCTTGCCAACCGTCATTTTCAGGCGCAATACCGCTCACTTCATATTTCAATTCAATGCGGTCTTCGTATACAAACGCATTTGTAACTGTCAGCGTCACGCCATCGCGGGTCGCAACAACAGGCTGCTTCAACATGCGTATGCCGTTCGTGGTTTCGACCAAGCCAACTCCGGGCACATAGCCAAAGATTTTTCCAAAGGCAGCAACCAGGGTCGGCGCGCTCACAACGAGAATTGCGAACACAAGCACGAACGCCACTGCCCAGGCAGGTTTGAATAGTTGGGGCTTCATTTTCACTGGTCTCCTCACCAGTTCATTGCGTAATCGATCGACAAACTCAGGCTTCGCATTCGGAACACGTAAAGCCTTGCGAACCTTCTCTTCGAATTCAGGGGAGTGATTCAAGTCACTCATATCTACTCCATCTGTCCTTTCAGCCGTTCCAACAGGCGATAAATCGATTTCTTCACAGCATCCTCGCGCTTTCCGATCAGATCCGCCATCTCTGAAAAAGACAGATCTGCCACATACCGCAAACGGATAAGATCCTGTTCTTCGGGGTTCAATTTTTTGATGAGAGATTGAAGCCGGTCCAATTCCTCATCATGGATGACTTCGCCAAGCGCATCGTAACCGGCTACGGCTCTCTTCGCCGCATCCAACCCGACCTCGAACCTGTTACGCCGAAAATGATCGTTCATCTTGCTGCGAGCGATTCGGAACAACCACGCCGCGAATTGACCCTGCTCCCGATATCTGGGCAGCGCCTCATACGCTGCAATGAACGTCTGTGAGGTGACATCCTCGGCTTCATGTGCGTTCCCGAGACGACTGTAAAGGTATCGATACACCGGCTGAAGGTAACGGTCGTATAATGGACCGAACGCAGCAGGGTCTGCCTGTGCGGCGGCAACCAGTTCAGAGAGTCGTTCCGGCGGCATTTGGTTTCTTTCCACAGTTCTAAATCCTATCATGCAGTTCCTTTCCATCGCAATAACTTCCAAAGTGAATGCATTCCATATGGATAACGAAGGAGGTCGCAAAACGGGACAAACTACTGTCATATCAAAATCAGGCAAATCGTTACTTCACTACCCGGACAATTTCTTTTAGATTAGACTTTGACTATCGTAAATGTCGCGCTGGGTAAAAACGAAAGGCTCAAATCCCACAATCGAGTCCCTTCGGACGTGTCCATTTGATGGGCAGGGTCCCCAGAACGACATGCACAGGAGTTTCCTATGCCGATCAAAACCATCATCATGGGAGCCGCCGGGCGCGACTTCCACAACTTCAATACCTTCTTTCGAGGGAATAAAGATTATGAAGTAGTCGCTTTCACCGCAACCCAGATCCCGAACATCGAAGGACGCGTTTACCCGACCGAGTTGGCGGGTCCGCTGTACCCGAAGGGGATCCCCATCCACCCGGAAGAAGAACTGGTTGACCTCATCAAGAAACATGGCGCGGAGCAGGTGGTCTTCTCTTACAGTGATGTGCCGCATGAATATGTGATGCACAAAGCCAGCACGGTCAACGCCGCGGGAGCAGACTTCCGCATTATGGGTACAAAGCACACACAGATCAAGAGCACCAAGCCTGTGGTGTCGATCAGCGCCGTTCGGACAGGGTCAGGCAAAAGTCAGACCACGAGGCGCGTGTCTTTGATCCTGCAAGAGATGGGATACAAGGTCGCTGCGATCCGTCACCCCATGCCGTATGGAAATTTAGTTGCGCAAGAAGTGCAGCGCTACGCCAATTACGATGACCTCGACGAATACGAATGCACCATCGAAGAGCGCGAGGAATACGAGCCTCATATCGACAACGGCGTCATCATTTATGCTGGTGTGGACTACGAAAAGATCATCCGCAAAGCCGAAGCCGAAGCGGACATCATTCTCTGGGACGGCGGCAATAACGACTTCCCGTTCTATGTTCCCGATCTGCAGATCGTCGTTGCTGACCCGCACCGCCCCGGTCACGAATCGACCTATTACCCTGGCGAGACGAACGTCCGCATGGCTGATGTGTTCGTGCTCAACAAGGTAGATACTGCCGATGCAGACGCAGTTATCAAAGTCCGCGAGAACCTGCGCAAGTTGAACCCGAATGCGGTGCAGATCGAAGGCGCTTCTCCCCTCTTCGTGGATGACCCCGATGCCATCTTCGGCAAGCGCGTGCTGGTCGTGGAAGATGGTCCGACACTCACTCACGGTGAAATGGCGTACGGCGCTGGTTACGTTGCTGCCCGCCGCTTCGGCGCGAAAGAGATCGTCGATCCCCGCCCGTATGCGGTTGGGACAATCGCCGAGACGTACAAGAAATATCCGACCACCGGCACGATCCTGCCTGCGATGGGCTACGGCGACAAGCAGACCAAGGAACTTGAAGAGACCATCAACAAAGCAGATGTGGACATGGTCATCATCGGTACTCCGATCGACCTGAGCCGCGTTATCAAGATCAAGAAACCATATCAGCGCGTGCGTTACGAATTGCAGGAGATCGGTCAGCCCACGTTGAAAGATGTCTTGATGAAGAAGTTTGGGAAGAAATAGTTTTGTAGTCAGATAGTTGAATAGTCGGCTTGCTTAACCAACAAGCCGACTATTTTTATTCAACCGTCAACACGCGCATCAACACTTTACGCCGATGCGGGCGGGCGCGATGTTCAAAGACGTATACACCCTGCCAGGTTCCCAACGAGAGATCGCCGTCATCCACAGGGATGGAGAGGCTGGTATCCGTCAACATCGTGCGGATGTGAGAGGTGGCATCGTCGGGTCCTTCAAGGTCATGGGTATACCACTTGTCGCCTTCGGGGACGAGGCGCTCCATGAAGGTCTCCAAATCGGCGCGGGCGGTTGGATCCCAGTTTTCGCTGATGACCAAAGATGCACTGGTGTGTTGCATAAAGAGGAAACACATGCCTTCACGAACACCCCATTCTTTCAATTGCATACGGATGGATGAGGTGATGTCATGCAGTCCTTTGCCGGAAGTGGAAATTTCGAGGGTCGTTTTATGCCAGTTCATAGTCTTTGAAATTATAAATGACCGTGCCGGGAACAGCAGGTTCAAAAAGATGGAATCGGTTGCAATCCCCACATCGTCACTTTGTTTTTTTGGACAGATCAACTTCACCCGCATCAAAGACCACCATGCGGTCACGCCCTGTTCCCTTGGCAGCATACAACGCCTCATCTGCCTGATGAATTAATTGGGCAGGGTTCTCCATCCCGGGCTGCCAGCTGGCGATCCCCGCACTAATGGTCACATTGACCTGAATATCTTCCCCGACAACATATTTCGACAACTTGAGTCTTCGGTGAATGCGCTTGAGGACGGCTGCCGCCTCCCGCGAATCGCTGTTCGGAAGCAGGATCACAAACTCATCGCCTCCATACCTCGACAGGATGTCGGTCTCCCGTAGTTGGTCTCGGACAACTCTGGCAGCGTGTGTTAAGATCTCGTCGCCCACCTGATGTCCGTATGTATCGTTGATGCGTTTGAACGTGTCGATATCGAACATGACAATGGAAAGCGGGCGTTGATAACGCCGGGATGCCGCAAACTCGTATTCGATCAGTTCAAAGAAATAACGGCGGTTGAAGGCGCCGGTCAGGCTATCGGTGCGAGAGGCAACTTGTTCGCGTTCGAAGGCATTCTGCAAAGTGCGGTTGATCTGTTCCATCGCATCCTTGGTGCGAAGGAGTTCATCCTCGGCAAGTTTCCTCTCGGTGATGTCGTGGTTGATGGTGACGCCCCCGACAAAACTGCCGCATTCACTCTCGAGCAGGGTCACAGAGGCATCCACCCAGATGGATCGCCCATCGCGGTGGCATTGCCTGAGTTGCCCGCGCCATTTTTTCTCTTCACCCAGGAAACGCCTGGCTTCTTCTTGAACACCGGGTGGAAAATCGGTCTGGCAAACCTCATCGATATTACGTCCCAGCACCTCCTGTTCCTGCCAACCATAGAGAGTCTCCGCGCCCTTGTTCCATTGCACAATCCTCAATTCCACATCGGTGGAGATGACCGCACTGGAAACCTTGCTTATCACCAATGCAAGATACTTTAACCTCTCCTCCTCCTTCTTTCGTTCCGTAATATCCCGGACAATTCCAAGCAACCGCCCATCCTTGAGCATCCTCCCACTGATCTCGACAAGGACGATGTTCCCGTCCTTTCGCCGCAGGCAATGTTCGGTCAACAGCTTTTCTCCGCGCTGTAAGCCATCGAGCCGCAGCGGGTTTTCAGGATGATCGACCAGCAAATCATGGATGGACATCTGCAAGATCTCCGACCGCGTATATCCGAGCATCTCGCATCCTGCCTGATTGACATCGATGTAACGCCCCTGCAAATCGGTAATGAAAATGCCGTCCGATGCCTGATCCATGACCGAGCGGTACCAATATTCACTGGTCTTCAAAGCAGACTCTGCATATTTTGCACCGGCAATATCCCAAGCCAGATCGGCAAGAAGGCTGACCGTCTTTACATCCTTTTCATCATAATTGACCGGCTTGTTCCCAACCCCCACGATCGCAACAATGACATCCCCGCGCAGGACAGGCACAGTAAGAATTCGGGAGATGTGGGCATGTCCCTTCGGGAGCGTGCCGATCCTTCCCATATTGAGGTAATCGTTATAAACGACCGGCTCTCGCCTGCGCACACAATCTGCCCATATGCCCGCCTGTTCGACCGGGTAATGGGTTAACTTCCCCTCAGCAGTACACATGCTCTTCAACGTATTGCTGGACCAGTTTTGCAGCCAGAGAGTTTTCTGGTCCGCTTCCATAAAATGAAAAAAGCCAACGGTACTGCCCGTCAGCACTTCGGCTTCATCGAGCGTTTCTTGCAGAACACCATCAAGTGAATTGGAATGGGCAAACTCGCTGATGCGCAAACGGGCTTCGAGCGTGCGCTTCTCCAAGAGTTGATCGTCTCGGGCAACGACATGGATCAATTGGGCGCGGCGACCGCCGTAATCCAGCCGCAGGGCGTATAGTTCGGCTGAAAATTGCGCCCCATCTTTTGTGCAAAGATGCTGAAGGGGGGCAACCGGCTGGGAGTGTTGATCAGGGTCTCGGCTTGTGAATAGAAGCGGAATTTCATCCAATGGAAAGATATCCCCCAATCTCATTTGCAACAGCTCGGTGTGGTTGTATCCGATCTTTTCAAGAAAGCGTGAATTCGCGTCGAGAAAGGCGAGCGTCTTTGAATCGTGAATCCACATTGGGATCGGATTCCGAAGGAACAGATCGTCAAAATTCAAGTTCATTCCTTTCTCGCGCCCCTGTTGAAAATCCACGACTAAACTAGACAGCTCACATCCAACTACATGATACGTTTCACAACCTTGCGAGTCAAGGATTTTATTAAGCCGCTTGCATTGTTGTTATTTTTAATGCAAAATCTCAAATTTGGAGTGTGTGCCGGTTTTCGATTCGGGAACGTTTATAATAAGGGGATGTTCATAGACCAGGTAAATATTCATGTGAAATCAGGCAAAGGCGGGGATGGCATGGTGCATTTCCGCCGTGAGAAGTACGAGCCACGCGGCGGACCGGATGGTGGTGATGGCGGCAAGGGCGGCGATGTGATCTTCGAGGTGAAATCCACGCTCAATTCGCTTTCGCATTTTCGACCCAAGCAATCGTTCGCAGCAGAGCCAGGTGTCAACGGTGGCGGTTCGCAAATGACCGGGCGCAACGGCAAAGACCTTGTCATCCACATCCCGCCGGGAACGGTGATCTACGACGCGGAAACCGGTGAGCTGCTCGGCGACCTGACCGATACCGGTCAGCAATTGGTCATCTGCAAAGGCGGGCGTGGCGGACGCGGAAACCAACATTTTGCCACCTCTCGGAATCAGGCTCCGCGCACGGCAGAACGCGGTGAACCGCACGAGGAGAAAATGCTGCGCCTCGAGCTTCGACTGATAGCGGATATCGGCATTATTGGCTTGCCCAACGCTGGAAAATCGACCCTGCTCTCCGTGCTGACGAATGCCAAGCCGAAGATCGGTGCGTATCCGTTCACTACGCTCGAACCGAATCTCGGGGTTGCCAAGCTCGACGATGAAACCACCGTTGTGCTGGCAGACATCCCCGGGCTGATCGAAGGTGCGCACGAAGGCGCGGGGCTGGGTCACGACTTCCTCCGTCACATCCAACGGACGCGCGTGCTCATCCACATGATCGACGGGCAATCCGAAGATCCGCTGGCAGATTTCAGCCAGATCAACAGCGAACTCTCGCTCTTCGATACGCGCCTCGGCAAAAAGCCACAGGTGGTGGTCATCAACAAGATCGACCAGCCCGATGTGCAGGAAAAACTCAACGATATCAAATCCAGTTTTAAAAAGAAAAAGGTGGAGCTGCTGACTGCCTCTGCCATGGCGCGGACCAATATCCGCGACATTTTGATCGCCGCTTATAAATTGTTACAGGAACTTCCGCCCGAGGCACTGGAAGAAGACGCCCTGCCGGTCTACAGACCGGATGTAGACCCGAATCAGTTCGAGATCCAACGCGAGGACGGCGACAAGTGGCGCGTCACTGGTGTTGCCATCGAACGCGCTGCCAAAATGACCTACTGGGAACATCATGGGTCGGTGCGCCGCTTCCAACGCTTGATCCAAAAACTCGGCGTGGATGATGCGCTGCGCGAAGCGGGTGTTCAGGAAGGCGATACCGTTTTTGTCGGCGAGTTCGAATTGGAATGGCAGGATTAATCTCCAAATGACGGAAAAACGCAAGCCCAAGACCAACCTGCTTGTCCTCGGGCTGACCGTCTTCGGTTGCCTGTTGATGCTTGTGTTCGGGTTGCGGGTCATGCGTGCCTTAGACAAATTCGACGGCGTTCCCCAACCCCCGCCCTTTGCCGCAGCCGATGAGATCGAAACGGATGTGGAAACCATCGAAGACTGGATGACCGTTCCCTTCATTTCGCATACCTACGGGGTTCCCCCGGAAGTTCTTATGAAAGCGCTGATGATTCCCGTGAAAGGGAATCACAAAAAAAGCCTGAAGGAACTAAACGAGGAATACTACCCCCGGTCTGATGGGTATGTCATTGACACGGTGAAAGCAACCATTCTGGCGTATCGATCTTCCCCGGCACCAGACGTACCCGCCCCGCCGCAGCCGTAAGCCGTCATGTCCGATTTTCTGCTTACACAAGTCATCAATTACGGTGCTCCCCTGCTGGGAATTGTGGTCTTTATCGGCGGGTTGGGGGTTCCACTCCCCTGCACGGTCTTGGTCATTGCGGCGGGTGCATTTGCCCGCCAGGGGATCCTGCCGTGGCATACCACCGCGCTCATCAGCATCATCAGCGTGATCGTTGGCGACAGCATCAGCTACTCGTTCGGGTATTATGCCAGTGAGCGCGTCATCGAACGCTTCGGCGGAAGTCCACGCTGGCTGGAAGCCGAGAAAGCCTTTCAAAAATGGGGACCTCTTTCCATCTTCTTTTCGCGTTTCCTTGTCACAGCCATTGCGCTGCCGGTCAACTTGATCTCCGGCACCACACGTTTTCCGTTCCGAAAATTCATCCTTTTCGATGCGCTCGGTGAAGTGGTTTGGATCTTCGGCTACGGGGGGTTGGGGTATTTATTTGGCAGTCAGTGGGAAGTAGTCAGTGAATTCTTAAGCAACTTTGGCGGCTTGGTGCTGGGCATCATTCTGTTCGTCATTGGCATCAAGCAGGCGCGCAACTGGCAAATAAAAAAACACCAACTCCTACATTGAGAGTTGGTGTTTTTTCGATCCTTTTTGCAAACTAGTGGTGGTGATGCCCATCTTCGTGAACGTGACCGTGATCCAATTCCTCAGCTGTAGGCTCGCGCAGCGAAACAACTTTGACGTAGAAGTTTAAGACCGCCCCCGCCAGCGGATGATTGAAATCAAGTTTGACGTTCTTGTCGTCGAATTCCGCCACATACGCCGCTTGATGATTGCCATCCTGGTCGGTGACGTGCAGCTCCAAACCCTCCTCTAATTGCATGTCGGCAGGGAATTCGCTGCGAGGCACTTCCATGAATGCTTCTTCATCAAACTCGCCGTAGCCGTCTTCCGGTTGGACGGTAACATCCTTGCTGTCGCCGATCTTCATCCCCATCATTTCATTTTCCAAACCGGGGATGATATTTCCGTAACCGACCAAAAATTGCAAGGGACCCGCTTCATCGGAGGAATCGAGCACCTGCCCGTCCACCGTCAGTTTGTAATCCATTGAAACAACCAACCCATCCTGCACTGTATCTTTTGCCATCTGCTATTCCTTTCGAATTTGGTTACGCCGATTGTACCAGCGAATGACCATGACAAGGTCAAAAGTGAACAGCCGGGCATGGCAACCCATTAACCTCCCATTGACCTTGGGTTTTTGACCTTCGACTATAATCTTTTCCATGCGTTACGACTTATGCCTGCCCTGGTATTGGGAATACGATGACGCCTTCGTCAACATGGTGGAACGCGCCTGCATCGAAGCAGGAATTTCGCTGTGGCAGATCAGACCCGATAATTTGCTCGAATCCATTACTGCGTTGTACAAAGGGGTGACGACGTTCAAGACCCTGCTCCATCGCGGACAGGGAGACACGACCTTCGATCCCATCCCTCGCTGGGCGCAGGAATTTGGTGCAAGGCGCATCAACCCGGCGGAGGTTTCGGCATGGTCGGAAGATAAAGCTACGATGCATCTCGAGTTAATCACGGCTGGGCTGAACACCCCACATACGATCCTCTTGCCGCCATTTTTGGAACAGCCTGTCATTGCACCGATTGACCTGACACCCCTTGGCGGAAATTTCGTCATTAAGCCTTCCAATGGTGGCGGCGGCGAAGGCGTCATCCTTGGCGCGAACACGGTCGAGCAAATCCTCCATGCCCGCATGGAGTTCCCTGAGCAGAAATATCTGATCCAGGCGCACGTAGCGCCGCGCGTCATCGAGGGCGCTCCTGCATGGTTTCGCGTCTTCTACGCCAATGGTGAAACCCATCCCTGCTGGTGGAATCCGAAAACGCACATCTACGCAAAAGTCACGGCGGCGGAAGAGGCTCAATGGGGTCTGGGCAGGTTGAGGGACGTCACGAAGCGCATCGCATCCATCTGCAAGTTGGATTGGTTCACCACGGAAATCGCCCTCGCTGACGATCTCATCGTCGTGGATTACGTCAACGATGAAATCGATACGCGGGTGCAAAGTCAGGCAATGGATGGTGTGCCGGATGAAGTGATGGAACGAGTGGCGAGGCAATTGGTCCAAATTGCAAGAGAAAGTGCTTGAAGAGACCCTTTGCACACTGATCCCCCATCCTTCTCATTTCATTGTAAAACAGAACACTTCATAAAAAACAGGCATATACTTTGCCTGAAATCTCTTTTACACCCATTCACCTTACAGAGATATTTTCTTTAGAGGAATAGTGACTCCAGAAGGAATATATGAAATTTAATTCGTTCCAATTAAAGTTGATTGCTTTGATCTTGATGTTTACAGAACATGTAGGCAGGTTTTTAGAAGAGTTATTACCAGCCAGGCTACCACTTTACCTTCGATATGCAGGGCGTGTGGTGGCACCCATCTTCGTATTTCTTGTTGTGGAAAGTTTTTTCAAAACACGCGACCGGAAAAGATACATCCTTCGGTTGTATCTTTGGGCATTCATCATGCAAGCCGGGAATATCATCCTGAGTTACCTGGTTCAATCTGCCTTTCATCCGGTGAATTATTATGCGATGGATCACAATGTGATGTTATCGCTCGCAACGGGTGTCAGTACGATTGCCGCTCTCGAATGGGCGCGGTCGCAAAGAGGATATCGTCAATGGTTCGGATATGCCCTGGGCGTACTTTTTGGTATCGCCAGTTTGTATACCGAGGCATCTGTTTTTGGGCTGGCAATTTTCCTGATCTTTTACTTCCTGCACGACAAAAAGCCGTGGGTCTATTATGCATACACAGCCCTGTGTCTGATCGTCCTCGCATGGAATCTGCACTACTTTGATCATTTTTGGGAATTTGAATTCCAATGGATGATGATCGCCGCACTCCCGTTCTTCATCCTGTACAACGGAGAACGTGGTCGCTTCTCGCTGAAATATCTCTTTTATTCGTTCTATCCGCTGCACCTTTGGAGTCTTTACCTGCTACGCTTTGCCCTGCGATTGGGTGGTTAAGAGAACATAACTTGGTAAAATTGGGAATCATAAAATCTTTCTCAGGTTGATGTTTCAATGTCTAACGGATCAATAATCAAAAGGGCTTCATTAAGTTTGATCCTTTTTGCCTTTCTTTTTACAGGTTGTGATACAAACCCCGCCACAATCGAACCTGAAGAAATTCCAGTTTCTGAGCCGGATGGAATGCCACAGGTCTTTGTCCCATCTGGCGAATTCCTTATGGGTAGCGCTGATTCAGATCCCGATGCTGTTGAAGACGAGAAACCACAGCACCCGGTCTATCTGGATGCATTCTGGATCGACCAGACCGAGGTAACCAACGGGTTGTATATGCGTTGTGTGGAAGCATCGGTGTGCAGCCTGCCAGTGCTCCCCGGAAGCGAATTGATCCAAAAACCCAACCAGCCTGTGCAGGGCTTGGCTTGGACGCAGGCTGTGGAATATTGTGAATGGGTTGGACGCAGACTTCCCACCGAAGCAGAATGGGAAAAAGCCGCGCGCGGCGCCGACGGGCGTTTGTATCCGTGGGGGAATGCATTGACAGAGGAGCCTGTTGCAAATTTCGACTTTTACTTCAATGAATTTACAGATGTCGGGCGCTTCCCCGAGGGGGCAAGTCCGTATGGTGTGATGGATATGGCAGGCAATGTGTGGGAGTGGACCGCAGATTGGTATGACGAAGATTATTATGCCCGGTCAAAATACGAAAACCCGGCCGGGCCAGCCAGCGGAATCGTCCGCTCGATTCGCGGCGGTGCGTGGAACACGGTTTCGCGCGCCATTCGCACTGCGAACCGTCACTGGGCATATCCTTACCGGGATGACATCGTCGGGTTTCGGTGTGCAAAGAGTGACTTGAACGATTAACCCCAAAGATCTTTCACGACAATTTCAAGCCCCAATTCGACCAGTTTTTCCCGGGTCGGTTTGCCGGTTTCCCAATCCCAGCCGCGGGCTTGGTAATACGCCGCCAGCATGGCTTGAAGGTCGGGAGTGAAGCCTGCTGCACCGCCTTCTTTGTATGGTTCAAGGAAAGCCTTGGGGAGCTTGTCATTCGCACGCGTCAAGCCCATGCGGTTGTTGATGGCGCGCTTGAGATTCCAGGCGCGTTCGCCGGATCTCATCAAGTCCTCGGTCGTCAAGTCCAATCCCAATTGAGCATTGAGCAAATCCACCTGGGTTTGCGGCGGGACATTGGCAAAGATGCAGATCAAAACCGAGTTGAAATGCGTACGCCAATTCTGGTGTTTTGCCACATTGGCAGATTTTTCTGCGTGCGCATGGCGGTCGAAGAACTCGATTCCGATCTCTTCGTGCGTGTGACCCCAATCCACAAAGAAATAATCCGATTGGTTGTGACACGCCCCGCGCGGACTGGTAGCATACGAAAGCGCCATGCCTGAAACCCCACGCGGATCGTGATATGCAGTTTCAAGTCCGTTGACTTGCATGGCTTCCTCTTCCGCACCGAAGGCTGCGCCCAACGCGCGCGATCCATTCGCCATGATCGTACCAAGTCCCTCGCGGCGGGCGATCATGTGGATCAACTGACGAGCGGCGAGAAAACCTACCCAACGCAGCTCCAGCCCACCCGTATCCTGAAGCGTGATCTTGCCCATCTCGAACAGGTGAAAGGCAAGCCCAACCGTGTTCGAGGTGCTGATGGAGTCCAATCCATATTTGTCGCACAGTTCGCCAAGACGCACCACCTCGGTCAGGTCTTCGATCAGCAGGTTGGGACCGAACCCAACCACCGTTTCATATTCGGGACCTTTGCGGCGTTTGCCATCACCGAGATCGACGACTCGTCCGCAGGCAATGACACATCCCTGGCACGCGCTCTGTCCCACCAAAATGGATTCGGTGATCTTCGCGCCGGAGATGTTATCCACCGCCGGGAATGCGCCCTGGTGATAATACTTCGACGGCATTGCGCCAAGATACTCGGCATAATTCGCCGCGCCCGCGCTGCCCAACTCGCTCATCACTTTGGCTTCATTGTCCTGTTTCAAGGCACGGTTTGCCTCGGAACGCACCACGGCATACCGCTCGGTCACTTCGATCTTTTTCGTGCCATGCACGGCGATGGCTTTAAGATTCTTCGAGCCCATCACCGCACCCATGCCGGTGCGCCCTGCCATGCGCCCGTGGTCGCAGCAAATGGATGAAAACAAAACGCCGTTTTCTCCCGCTTCGCCGATCACTGCGACTCGCGCACCTTTGACCCCAACCTCCGCTTTGATGATCTCCTGAGTCTCGTAGACATCCCTGCCGCTTAACCCCGCCGCACCCCGGACCTCGAACCTGCCATCCTGGATCCAAACATAAGACAGAGCCGAAGCCCTGCCCGTGATGAGCAAGCCATCGTATCCAGCCTTGCGGAGTTCCGGTCCCCAAAAACCGCCGATGTTGGATTCTGCCCAAAGATGTGTGGCTGGGCTTTTGCCGCAAATGACAAAGCGACCCGTGGTCGGTCCATTTGTGCCGGTCAGCGGACCATTGATGAAAAGAAGCGGCGCTTCGGGTGAAAGCGGGTCGAGGCCCTTCGTCAACAAAGGATACAGAATTCGCGCGGCAAGCGACGCGCCACCGAGAAAATCATGCTCCCATTCTTTTGGGATGATGAATTCCTCGGTCGTGTGATTGGTAAGGTTGATTTTTAAGATAGGGAGCATGGCAGATGGTCTTTCTTCTTTCCACTTTCATTTGAGCAGATGGCAGGAAAAGAAGAAAGGTGGTGTCAGACGATTTCCTTGGTAACTTCCTGCGCACAGCGAACAAAATCCAAAACCGTCGGCACGTTGCGCATCATGTAGCCCATACTGCCGCTAACTTTGAGTTTCATCGTCATCATGGCAGTCATGGGATTCAATTTGCCGGAAAGCACAGCAGTTATGTTGTTATACGAAGCGGTCAATGTAAAGGCTGGTTTTGGGTAGGTGGAGGCTTCGGGGTTGTAATCCACTTTTCGGCAGGTGCCGTGCCACAGGTCCAGATAGAACGTTAGACGCTCCTTCAAATTCCCCTCCGGTTCGATGGAGAAGAACAAATCCCCTTCCCAATCTTTGGCGATCTCCCTGTATTTTTCGTCTGAATTCAATTTGGTTTCCAACCCCTTCAACCATTCTTCGCTGGGAAATTTTGCTGTCATGTGTTTTGCCTCCAGGATATGTATGAAGTTATTTTACCATCATGAAATTTTTGGTTCAAAATCCTTGCACAATTGCTAAAAATGGTCTATCCTTAAAGCCGCAGGATGACGCCCATTCTGCGGCAGGTAAACCTGTCCATACCATCTCTTTTGGAGGAGAACATGAAAAAACTTTTTACATTGGCTAGCCTGCTTGTGGCAGCCTCCCTTGTGCTCGCTGCATGTGGCGGCGGCGGTACCACCGCCACCGACCTGCTCGGAGCCGTTCAGGAACGCGGATATATTCTCGTTTCGTCAGATCTGAATTACGAGCCGCAATCCTTCCCGAAAACCGACGGTTCGCGCCCCAGCGATACCAAATGCCCGGCAGATGCCCTGACCTCTGAAGAGATCCAGGGCTTTGATGTGGATGTCGCTCTCGCGATCGGTGAAGCGCTCGGCGTGGAAACCTGCTTTGTGACCCCCGACTGGGACCTCATCACCGCAGGCAGCTGGGCGGATAAATGGGATGTCAGCGTTGGCTCGATGACCATCACCACCGCCCGTCAGCAAGCCCTCGATTTCAGCGTTCCCTACTACTACACTCCGGCAGTTGTGGCGGTTGCCGCCGACTCTGGAATCACCTCCCTTGCCGAACTCTCCGGTCAGGCGATCTGCGCCGGAACTGCGACCACCTATGAGTTCTGGTTGAACAACGACATGGAAGGTCTTGGCTTGCCCGAGTCTTCGGTCTACGCTTCCGCTCCGGAAGGCATCACCGTTGTTCCGCTCTCCACCGATCAGGAATGTGCTCAGGCGATCGAAGCGGGTCGCACCGATTTCATTGCCTATGTGACCTCTGAAACCGTGGTGGATGCGAACATCGCCGCCGGCATCCCGGTTGTGAAGCTCGATGGCGCCGTGTACTCGGAAGACCTTGCTGCTGCGTTCGACAAGTCTGCTTCTCTGCCCAACGACAGTTTGGTCGCTGCTGTTGATGCAGCCATCACCGCCATGCATGGCGATGGCACCCTGTCTGAACTCTCCAACAAGTGGTTCGGCATGGACATCACCCAGGCTCCCAACCAGTAAGATCTATCGGAAAAATCAGGGAAGCGGTTCAACACGCCGCTTCCCTTTTTGTTTATCACTCCATTTTTTCGGAGGCAACGATGGCATCCATCACCAACGAAGGGCAGTCACCCACATCACAGGCTGAGCTTTTGTATCAGGCACAGCTGCGCAAGGAGCGCGTGTTTCGCACCCATGTGGGCATTTCGTGGGGGGTACTCTTTCTCATTCTCATTTTCCTTTTTAGCGGGCAGGATATCAAGATCGGTGATTTCACAATAGTCCAGACCATTAACATCGATACTGAGTTCATGCTCAAGAATATTACCTTCATTGCAGGCGGGCTGGGACAGACGCTCTTGATCTCTGTACTTTCGATCTTGTTTGCGATCATGATGGCACTTCTGGCAGCGCTTGGAAGGCTTTCGAAATTCCCACCCATTTACGCCCTCAGCACGTTCTACGTTTCTCTAATCCGCGGAACGCCGCTGTATTTGCAGATCTTTTTCTTCTTCTTGGCATTGCCACAACTGGGCATCGTGCTCTCGGGTATTGTTTCGGGCGTGCTTGCACTAGGGTTGAACTATGGTGCATACATGTCTGAAACGTTTCGCGCAGGGTTGAGTTCGGTGGGCAAGGGGCAGCGTGAAGCCGCCATGGCACTGGGAATGACTCCCGGTCAGACCATGAGGCGTATCGTCCTGCCGCAGGCGCTGCGGTTCGCCATCCCGCCGATGGGAAATGACTTCATCTCGATGACAAAAGATTCCGCGCTTGTTTCTGCCACGGGCTTTGTCCACGAATTGATGTGGCGCGCCACAAAAGTCGGGCGCTCACAATTCAACAGCCTCGAGGCGCTCATTATGGCGGCTGTGTTCTATTGGACCCTCACCCTCATCCTCACCTACTTCCAGGGCAAGTTGGAAGCGCGACTTTCCAAGGGAGACCGATAATCATGCCCTCCTCTCCCATTGTAAAAATCTCCAACCTTGATAAATACTTTGGACGCCTGCATGTGCTCAAGAATGTCAGTCTCGAAGTGCCCGAACGTCAGGTGGTCTGCCTGATCGGCAGAAGCGGATCGGGAAAAAGCACCCTGCTGCGCTGCATCAACTTTTTGGAGGAACCATCCCGCGGCTCCATTGAAGTGGATGGGGTTCATGTCGACGCGGAAGGCAAAGGCAAGCAGCAGCGCCAACTGATTCATGATGTGCGCCTCAAGACCGGCATGGTCTTTCAAGAGTTCAATCTCTTCCCGCACATGAGTGTGCTCGACAACGTCATCGAAGGACCGGTCACGGTCAAAGGCATGGACCGCAGGCAAGCCATTGAACTTGCCGAGCAAAATCTGGATAGTGTGGGAATGTTCTTCAAAAAAGACGAATATCCGATGCGGCTTTCCGGCGGACAGAAGCAGAGGGTTGCGATTGCCCGTGCCCTGACGATGGAACCGCGCGTCATGCTGTTCGATGAGCCCACCTCCGCGCTCGACCCTGAACTGATCGGCGAAGTGTTGAACGTGATGAAAAAGGTTGCACTCGAAGGCATGACCATGATCGTGGTCACCCATGAAATGGGCTTTGCCCGCGAAGTGGCAGACCGGGTTGTTGTGATGGCAGATGGCGAATTGATCGAAGACGCAACGCCAGAGAACCTCTTCAAAGACCCCAAAGATGCCCGCACCAAAGCCCTGATCGACCGCTATCGCTCTGGAGAGGGGTAAATGACGCTTGCCATCACCCGCAAGGTCAGTCCGCGCTTCAACGAATGCGAGATCACCCACATCGAGCGGACGCCCATCGACCTCAACGTTGCCCGCCACCAGCACGACGAATATGTCAAAACGCTCGAACGCCTCGGCTGCAACGTAATCGAACTCCCTGAACAGCCCGACCTGCCCGATTCGGTCTTTGTGGAAGATACCGCCTTCATCCTTCCAGAAGTTGCGGTCATCACCCGTCCTGGAGCTGATTCCCGCAAACCCGAAGTCGACTCCATTATCCCGGTGTTATCCTCCCATCGTCCACTGGTTAACGTCGACGCGCCCGCTTCGGTGGATGGCGGTGATGTGCTGGTTCTCGGAAAAAGGATTTACATCGGCTTATCCATGCGCAGCAACATGGAAGCCGTGGAACAGCTCAACACAAAATTGGAAACCTATGGCTACACCGTCCACGGGCTTCAACTAACGGATTGCCTCCACCTAAAAACCGCCGTCACGCGTGTGGATGATGCCACCCTGCTCATCAACCCAAATTGGGTGGATACGTCTCACTTCGCAGGCTTTGACCTCATCGAAGTGGACGCTTCGGAACCCTTCGCCGCGAACTGTTTGCCGGTCAACGGGAAGATCATCTACCCGACGACGTTCCCGAAAACACAGCAAAGGCTTGCAGAAAAAGGCTTTGAGGTCGTCAATGTGGAACTGGGCGAACTGGCAAAAGCCGAGGGAGCGGTCACTTGTTGCAGTTTGATCCTTGAGTGAGGAAAAATTTCGATGGCAGGGGAATCTAAAAGTCCATTCTTGAAGCGGGTATAATCACGAGCCATGAACACCCCGGACTCTCGTGAGAATCGTGGAAATAAAAAAACATCCCTGAAATCAGGGATGTTTTGGTGCGCTGGAGAGGACTTGAACCTCCACGGCTTGCGCCACACGCCCCTCAAACGTGCCTGTCTGCCAGTTCCAGCACCAGCGCACAAGCAGGCAGTATTATAATCGTGTTACTTTTCTTGTCAAGCATATTAACCAGGAGATTTTTTCATGACGCGAATCGTTGTCGATGCAATGGGAAGTGATACGCATCCCGTGCCGGATGTGGAAGGCGCGGTACAAGCCGCGCGCGAATATGGGGTGGAGATCATCCTTGTCGGGGATGAGGCGCAGATCAAGCCGGTGTTGGAGCAGCAAAACACGCAGGGATTAAAGGTCCGCATCGTCCATGCGCCGGAAATGTTGACCATGGAAGATAAGGGCGAAGCCCTCGTGTTGAAGGCGCGCGCCAAAGACTCGAAGAACTCGATGGCGGTCGGCATGGACCTGGTCAAGAAAGGCGAGGCAGATGCCTTTGTGACGGCTGGGAACACCGGCGCGGGCATGGTCACTGCGTTGTTCCGGCTGGGACGCATCCGCGGTGTGGATCGCCCCGCCCTGGCACCCATCTTCCCCACCGCCACAGGGACTTGTGTGGTCCTGGACATCGGCGCCAATCCGGATTGCAAACCGGAAAACCTGTTGCAGTTTGGTATTCTCGGCAGCATTTACGCGGAGAAGGTGCGCGGTGTAAAAAGCCCCAAAGTGGGTCTGGTCTCCAACGGCGAAGAAGAAGGCAAAGGCAACGAGTTGGTTAAAGCGGCAACGCCTTTGTTGAAAGCATCTGGTTTGAATTATTTTGGAAATGTGGAAGGCAAGGAAGTGATCGGCGGCAAGGTGGATGTGGCAGTGACAGACGGTTTTACGGGCAACGTCATGCTCAAGTCATCAGAAGCGGTTGCCAAACTCATCACGGACAAAATCCGCGAGATCATCAAGAACGGCGGGTTGCTGACCAAGATCGGTGGCTTGCTGGTAAAGCCGGCGCTGGGCGAGATCAAGAAACTGCTCGACCCAAGCGAACAGGGCGCCGCCCCGATGCTGGGCATCAATGGGCTGGTGTTCATCGGTCACGGCAGGTCAGATGCATTTGCCATCAAGAATGCTGTCCGCGTGGCGAAGAACGCCGTGGAAGTGCAAGTATTGGATGCAATGAAAAACGCCATCGAAGAGAGTTTAAAGAAATAAACATGAAGATCATTAAAAACGAAAAATTGATCGAACGGAATGGCAAGATCGGCAACTGGACCAGCCTGGGCGCGCTACTCGTGCTCGGCGTGGGCATGTATCTTTCCATTACCCAGCCTGAACTTTTTACATACTCGCTGGTGTGTCTGGCAGTTGGCTTCATCATGACCCAGGTGGGCATGTATATGGGCTCGCGCTGGGGGCGTTCTCCGCGCCCGGATGAAAAACTGGACGCGGGGTTGAAAGGTCTGCACAGCGAATTCAGCATCTATCACTATTCATCCCCGGTCTCTCACCTGCTTGTCGGTCCATCAGGAGTCTGGGTGATCCTGCCTTATAACCAGGGTGGGAAGATTTCCTTTGAAAAGAATCGCTGGAGGATCAGGGGCGGGGGCTTTCTCCAGAGTTATATGCGAATTTTCGGGCAGGAAGGATTGGGACGCCCCGATCTTGAAGCGGTTTCGGAAGCGAACTCGATGAAAAAATTCTTCGCCAAGAAGATGGACGAAACCGCCATCCCCGAGGTAAAGCCCATTTTGGTCTTCACCAATGAACAGGTCGAGTTGGAAGCGAACGAATCCCCCATCCCTGCGATGAAGTTGAAAGCGCTCAAGGAATTCCTGCGGCAGGGGTCCAAGTCGCGCGTATTGACCAGCAACCAGATCCAAAGCATTCAACAGGCGTTGGAATAGCAGGCGCTTTTCACGAGACGCGAAGCATGTCGTTTGACCGAACCACCATTCAACGCATCCTCATCCTTGCGATCATTCTGGTTGCATCCATCCTGCGCATCAGATCGTATGGGCACCCGGCATTGTCCATCTCGGGCAATGATACGCTGTCGTATGTCGAAGCCTCGCAAACGCCGTTGTTCTCAAGCGAGATATTCACCGGTCGGCGTCTGCTGACGACCAACCTCGTCTACAAGTTTTTAGAGCCGTCAGAGGGATACCAGATCACGATCAATGGTTCCATAGAGACAACCCGGCGCGGATTTCAACCCGGCTTCGATGGCATTGTGATCTTTCAAGCTGCGCTTTCAGTTTTGGGATGGGGCGTGCTGGCTCTGGTCGTTTCAGATCATCTCAAAAATTTTCTGATGAAACTAGGCGCGGCGATCTTCATCCTCGCCTTTGCCTTTACCCCGCACATGGCAGATTGGGACAGCATCCTCATGTCTGAGTCATTGACATTTTCGCTGTTCGCGCTGCAACTGGCGCTTCTGCTCAAAATGGTCTTCGCGTTACACCGCGACCCGAAGGCGAATGTCACGGCTTGGCTCACCGCTTGGGTCGTGGTCTTTTTCCTTTGGACGTTCATCAAGGATACCAACCTGTTCACTTCGTTGGTCACGTTTGGCATGATCGCCGCGAGTATGGTCTCGCTCCGGTATCGCAAGGTTGGGGCATTGCGCATCACGCTCCTGATTTTGGCTGGCATCTTCATCCTCGGTTTTACGACATCCAGTGCGAGCATCCGCTCGTTGGTTCAGATCACCAACATCTACAAAGATGACCTGCTTCCCAGTCCCTTGCGGGTGGAAACCTTGCGCGAGATGGGCATGCCCGAACCGGGAACGCCAGAGTATCATGCCTGGTTCCCGGAACATGCCAAAGAGACGCTGGCACGTTTCATGCTGACACATCCCGGCTATCCGCTGTTAAAGATCGTCAACGACTTTCCGATGGCGTTCGAAGAGATCGAGCAAACCTACTTCAAAGCACCGGAATTGGGCACAGTCCGCGAAACATTGATACAGATCGGCAATGCGCTTCACCCGGAAAACACCACGCCTTTTGTGATGAGCGCAATCCTGCTGGTCGGGTTGACGCTGCTTGCCCTTCAAAAAGCAGATGACAGCCGCCCGTGGGCATGGCTGGGGCTCTGGGCTTTTCTCACCGCCAGCGTTGCCCTCATCCCCACCATCCTCGGCGATACGTGGGCGATCAACCGTCACGCCTTGTTTTCGACCATGATCTACCGCCTGTCCATGTGGCTATTCGCCATTGTTATCATAGACCTTGCGCTCTCCCGCGAGAATACAGTCAACGTACAATAAATTTACGTTCCTACGCCTCTATGGTACACTTGTTCTAATATGACCATCATCGTTTCATTAGACATCGAAACCACAGGCTTGGACGAAGAACGCGATTCGATCATCGAGATCGCGGCTGTCAAATTCAACGGGCGGCGCATCGAGGGTGAATTTAACACGCTCATCAATCCCGGCAAACACATCCCCGACTTCATCACCGGTCTGACCGGCATCGACGATGCAATGGTTCGCCAGGCGCCGCGCCTGCGCGATATCGCTCACGAATTAACCGCCTTCGTCGGTGATGCGCCCATCCTTGGTCATAACGTCAAATTCGATATCGGCTTTCTACGCAAGGCGGGACTCTTCGAATACCAGCAAACACTCGATACCTACGAACTCGCCGCCGTGCTCATGCCCACCGCCAGCCGCTACAACCTCGGCGCACTTGGCAAACAACTTGGCATTCTGCTGCCAGCCACTCATCGCGCCCTCGACGATGCGCGCGTGTGTCAGGCAAGTTATCTGCGCCTGCTGGATATCGCCGCGGAACTTCCGCTCGAAACCCTGCAGGAGATCGTGGAACTCGGCAATGTTGTAGATTGGGACTCGGGCTGGGTCTTTGAACAGGCTCTGCATGAACTTGTCAAGAAAGGCATCCAACCCAAGCGGACTTCACGCGCTTCACGCAAGCCGAAACTGGACTCCCCCTCCAAAGCGGATGCGCCGCCGATCACGCGTACGGAAGAACCCATTCCGCTCGACCCGGAATATGCCGCCTCGGTGCTCGAATACGGTGGACCGTTCTCGCAATACTTTGAATCCTACGAACACCGCGTGGAACAGGTCGAAATGCTCAAGGCGGTGACCCATGCCCTCTCAACGGGGACCCATCTCATGGTCGAGGCGGGAACCGGTGTTGGAAAATCCTACGCGTATCTCGTTCCTGCTTCTCTGTTCGCCGTACAGAACAATACGCGCGTGGTCGTCTCCACCAACACCATCAACCTGCAAGATCAACTCATCAAAAAAGACATTCCCGATCTGCAAGCCGCGTTGAATCTCGATGTGCGCGCCGCCGTGCTGAAGGGACGTGTGAACTATCTGTGCCCGCGTCGTTTGGATTACATGCGCACCCACGGACCGTCGAACGCCAACGAGATGCGTGTGCTGGCGAAGATCATCGTCTGGCAGTTGGAAAATACCAGCGGTGACCGCAATGAACTGAATCTGACCGGTCCCATCGAACGCGAGATCTGGTCGCGGCTTTCGGCGGAGGACGATAACTGCACCACCGAAACCTGCCTCGGCAGGATGGGGGGCGCGTGCCCGTTCTATCGCGCGCGGCAGGCGGCACAAAGCTCGCATGTGCTCATCGTCAATCACGCGCTTTTGCTTTCAGACGTTTCCACCGGCAGCAAAGTTCTGCCCGAATACGATTACGTCATCGTAGACGAAGCGCACCATATGGAATCTGCGGTGACGAACGCACTCTCGTTCCGCATGACGCAAAACGACCTTGACCGCATGTTGAAGGAATTGGGCGGCTCGTCGGCGGGTTTGCTCGGCAGGATGCTGACGGATATTCATAATGCGCTTCGCCCCTCCGACTTTGGGCTTTTGCAACAAAAGTCAAAGCGCGCCACCGATCAAGCCTTCCGGCTCGAACAACTCTCCAAAGAATTCTTCAGTTATCTGGGACAGTTCATTGCTGCCCAACGTGAGGGACAGCAGCAGAATAATTACTCGTGGCAGTTACGTGTGGTCAATGCCACGCGCACCCTGCAAGGCTGGGACGACCTCGAAATGCTCTGGGGGCAGGTCAGCGAGACGATGGAAAATCTGCTCAAGACGCTGGATGAAATTTACAAAGCACTCGGCGAGTTGTACAGCGACGGTCACGAAAACGTAGAAGACGTGATGGGCAGCCTCGGCACGCTTATCCGCCGTATGACAGAAGCCGAGACCGCCGCCTCCGGCATGATGCACAACCCATCCAATGAGCTGATCTACTGGATCGAAGTCAACCCGCGTGGCGAGCGGCTTTCGCTCAATGCCGCCCCCTTGCGCGTGGGACCGCTCGTCCAAAAACATCTTTGGTATGAAAAAGCCAGCGTAGTGTTGGCATCTGCCACCATGACCACCCACGGCGAATTCACCTACATCCGCAACACGCTCGATGCCAATGAAGTGGATGTGCTCGCGCTCGGCTCGCCCTTCGATTACGAATCCAGCACGCTGCTCTATGTCGCCAATGACATGCCCGAGCCGAATGCCTTCAACTATCAGCAAATGCTCGATAAAACCATCATTGCCACTGCCAAAGCCACCGGCGGGCGGATGCTTGTGCTGTTTACCTCATATGCTGCGCTCAAGAAGACCGCACAAACCATCACGGGTCCGCTGGCAAGAGAGGATATTTTCGTCTACGAACAAGGGGAAGGCGCTTCGCCCAACGCCTTGTTGGAATCGTTCAAGTCCACAGACCGGGCGGTTTTGCTTGGTACGCGTTCCTTCTGGGAAGGTGTGGATGTGCCCGGCGAAGCGCTCTCGGTGGTGGTCATCACCAAACTGCCCTTCGAAGTGCCATCTGACCCGATCATCTCGGCGCGCTCGGAACTGTACGAAGACTCGTTCAACGAATATTATTTGCCGGAAGCCATCCTCAAATTCCGCCAGGGATTTGGTCGCCTCATCCGCACCGCGTCAGACCGGGGCATTGTTGCCATCTTAGACCGCCGCGTGCTGACCAAGCAATACGGACGCATGTTTCTCGAGTCACTGCCGCCCTGCACAGCTAGGCAGGGTCCCGCCGGGAATCTCGCCCGCGAGGCTGGCAAGTGGCTGGGGACGTTATAAAGCGAACTTAAAGTAATTGCGATTAATCAAGGTGACGGTCATCTGCGAGATGACTGTCACCTTGGATTCTTTCCCGCTCAATCGCCTGACCGCGAACCTTCATCTAGCATAAAGAATGCATCTACCACCTGCGGGTCGAAATGCCTGCCCGCCTCTTCACGGATTTGCTTGCGCACATCCGCTGGCAGGAGTCCCTTTCGGTACGGGCGATTCGACACCAGCGCATCCCAAACATCGGCGACGGCAAAGATGCGCGCCGCCAGGGGAATCTCCTCGCCTTTCAGTCTGCGCGGGTAACCGCTTCCATCCCATTTTTCATGATGACAATAAGGAATATCCAGCGCCGGCTTGAGAAATTTGATCGGGCTCAGCATCTCATAAGCATACATCGGATGCTTCTCGATCAATGATCGTTCCTCGGGCGTCAGCGCGCCGGGTTTGAGCAGCACACCGTCAGGGATGCCCATCTTGCCGATGTCATGCAGCAGCGCGCCACGTTTGATGTGGACAAGATCCGCCTCTTCGACTCCCATCGAGCGCGCCAGCCGCTCGGTAATTTCGGTCACACGGATGGTGTGTCCCTCTGTTTCCTTGTCGCGTAAGTCCAGCGCGCGCACCCAGCCTTCCAATGTGGCTTGATACGCCTCTTCCAGATCCTGGTTGCTCTCCTGTAACTGGTCGATCAGCCGCGCATTATCAATCGCCACCGCCGCCTGATTGGCAAAGGACGTGATCAGATTTAAATCATCGTTATGGAAAATGCCCGCTTGAGCAGGGTTATCCACATAGATGACGCCGATCAACTCATCCTTGATCTTGAGCGGCGCACAAAGGATGGAAAGCAAATGGTACGCCGCAATACTTGCCTGTTCCTCGAAGCGCGGGTCGATCTGCGCGTTGGTCGTCAGTACCGCCTCGCCGTTCTCCACCACCCGCCGGACGACCGTCCTGCTGAATGTAAACGCCTCCCCGGCAAGGTCGTGATGCATGGCATCCCGCGCAAGGCGCACGCTGTATTCGCCGGAATCGTCCCGAAGCATCAAGAATCCACGATGCGCGTTCATCAAGATGATGAGCGAGTCCATCACTTCTTCGAGCACACGCTTCAACCCCAGCGAGGAATTGATGGCGATCCCCACCCCCATCAACGCTTCCATCCGGCGGTGATTCGTTTGAAAACGCTGGTTGACATTGTCTTTCAGGCGCGCCACAGTCCGGATCAACTGGGTCAGATCAAGGTTGATCGAAGAAACCTGCGGGTTCTCGATGCGCGCCAACCGGATCATGACCTGCGTCAGATCCTTTTGAACAGCGGCGATCTGTTGGAGGATATTTTCTTCAACCGGCGATTCGGACATGCAAATGCTCCTGCCTTCCAAGGAACCCCGCCCTCCACATCCAATGATGCGGCAGGGTTTCATCTCAACTACAGTTTGGGCAGCACGATCGACTGCTGCTTTTGGTATTTCCCTTTTTTATCCGCGTATGAAATCTCACATTCATCATCCGCTTCAAAGAACAGCACCTGCGCCAGACCTTCGTTGGCGTAGATCTTCGCCGGGAGCGGCGTGGTGTTGGAAATTTCCAACGTCACAAAACCCTCCCACTCCGGCTCGAACGGCGTGACATTGACGATGATGCCACAGCGCGCATAGGTGGACTTCCCCAAGCACACGGTGAGCACCTTGCGCGGGATACGGAAATACTCCACGGTCCGCGCCAGCGCGAACGAATTCGGCGGCACCACACATACATCCCCCACATAATCCACCATCGAATTCGTGTCGAAATGCTTAGGGTCCACCGTTGCCGAAAACACATTCGTAAAGATCTTGAACTCATTCGCCACACGCACATCATACCCATACGACGACACACCGTACGAGATCACCCCCTGGCGCACCTGTTTATCCACAAACGGTTCGATCATGCCCTGCTCCAATGCCATCTTGCGGATCCAATGATCGGGTTTCAATCCCATTTTTTTCTCCTCGTTTTGTTGGCTTTTTCCAGCAGGCGTGATTTTATCAAAAATGAAAGCCGGGGTCTGATTGGTATAGCGTTTTGGTATAATTTTGATATATGACGGAAAAAACCTACCGGCAAGCCATTCAGGAATGGCGCAAAGAACGCGACGACCTCATCCGCAAGGAAAATGGCTGGCTGGCGCTGGCTGGCTTATCCTGGCTGAAACTTGGTAAAAACCAGTTCGGCTCCGACCCCAAGTGTGAGATCCAATTACCAGACCGCATCGCAGCCATCATAGGCTCCTTCGAATACAACGGCAAATCCGTTTCCCTGCGCGTCAACCCCGGTGAAAGGGTCAAGGTCAACGACACACAGACCGATTTCGCCATCCTCCAGCCGGATATCTCCGAAAACGCCAGCTACATCAAACTGGAAGACATCCAGATGGTGGTCATCCAACGTGGGAATCGGATGGGCGTCCGCATTTGGGATAACAAACGTGAAGAACGCCGTTCTTTCCCCGCCCGAACCTGGTACGACATCGAAGAGAGTTTTCGCCTCGCCGCAACCTTTACCCCGTATGACCGCCCCAAAATGGCGTACTTCCCCGACCTGACCGGCGAGAAAGCAGAATTCCCCGTCGAAGGCTACCTGTCCTTCGAATTCAACAGCACCACCCACAAAGTGGATATCAACAAGGAAGACGACGGCACGCTCTTCCTGCGCTTCTGGGACCCCACCAGCAAAGATGAAACCTACCCCACCGGACGCTACCTGATCGCGGACGTAGAGTCAAACGGCAAGGTCTTCCTCGATTTCAACAAAGCCTACAACCCACCCTGCGCCTTCACCGACTTTGCCACCTGCGTCTTTGCTCCTGAGCAAAATCACCTCGATTTCAAGGTGACAGCCGGGGAAACCTACCAAAAACATTAAACAAAAAATCGCCGCATAAGCGGCGATTTTTTGTCGCTCACCATCAAATGAACAAATTGGTGAAGAAATCCGGCACAAAATAGCCGCCAACGCCGAATCCCCATTTGAACACACAGCATCCGATAAAGATCGCGACGCCCAGCCCAAGCAGGAAAAAGTCGCGGGGGGCGTATTTCAAATCCTTCAACCATGTGCGTGGTTTGGTGCCGAAAGCGCGCAAGTCCATCGCGTCGATGACCTCCTCACCCGTCACCGTGGACTGCATCACCACCGGGATGATCAGCGGTGCAAGCCTTTGAATGCGAGCCACCAACCCGCCTTTGAGATTATCCATCTCATAACCGCGCGCGCGTTGCGCATCCATGGTGATCATGAAATCGCGCGCAAAGGTCGGCAGAAAGCGGAACGCCAGATCCATGGTGAACGAGACCTTGTCTGATGCGCCCATGCGCTTGAACGCCGTTCCATAGATGTTTGGATCCATGGTGTATGGAATGGGGATCACCAAAAGCGCCATTGTGAACATGCGTGTGATCTGGGTCAGCGCGAACCACATCTTTGAGACCGTGATGGGAATCCCCCACAAGACCTCAAAGACAACAGGAGAAGGAATGTTGGTCACCGAAGAAGGACCGCCGCGTCCCGAAAGCAGACCGTTCAACCCCACGATGAAAAATACGAGGATGAACATGAAGGGCAAAATACGCCTTACATCCTTCCACTCGATATGGGATATCAGGAACAGGGTCAGCGAAACAAAGAACAAGGGAAGGATGAAGCGATAGTCCCAGATTTCGGGGATCGTCAACGCAAGCACAACGCACAGAAAGAAGATCAGACGAGTGCGCGGGTCCAGGCGTTGAATGAATGTATTACGCGGACGATACTTAAAGGTGACCAACATAAAATTAGCGACCCCGTCTCGAAGCGACGGCGGCGAAGGCGATCATCAGGATCGGCACAAGGATGATGGTCACAACCGCGTTGCCGATGACGGCAGGCGTGAAGTACCCAACCAGCGCCGTGTTAAGATCGATGCCGCCTGTGAACATCTCCGTTAGCGATGCGAACAACATGCCGACGACAATACCCGCCAGCCCAAAACCGACCGCCTTGATGATATCTGCCTGCGCCTTGAAGTCCTTGATCGCAGCCATGGCGAGACCGGCAACCATGCCCATGAGACCATTGCCGAGGCTCCAATTCCAATAGAAACCCCAGCCGCTCAATGCGTCACCGAGCGTATTGCCGATGAAACCGGCAAGCAAACCGACCCACGGTCCATACGCTGCGCCGAAGAAGATCAGCACAGCCACCGCCGGGCGGAAGGTTACATTACCCGCCGCAGGCAGAGGGAAAATATTGGTTGCCCAGGAGAACACACCATAAAGCGCTGCGCCGATTGCGCCGTACACAACTTGGCGGGTTCCAAATTCCCAGGTGCTTTTGTCGTTCATGACTTCTCTCCTTATGAAAAAATTATGATGGGACGCTGACCCATTATTGATAACCCTGTGAACGCATGCGCGTTACAGGGAAAATCACGCGGCAAACCCCGCCAAAGATTCGGCGGGTAAAAATCTTCCGGTCTTCCCGAGCAGGTCGAGGTTAAGATGAAGAAGCGAAGTGGGACGGACACGATACTTCAACAGCATATCCACATCTTTCAACACATCCTCCGGCCTGCCATCGGCAACAATATGCTTGTCACCAAACAACAGGACGCGGTTGGCGTACGTCACAGCCAGATCAAGGTCGTGTGTAATAAAAAGCGTGGAGGCGAAATTCGCAGAAAGGATGGACTCCCTACCGTCGGACGTTTTACACAGGGTCTCCATGAAATGAGTATAGTTGGCAAAATCCTGCCCGGCGGTTGGCTCATCCATGATAAGAATCTTCGAGCGCATCGCAAGCACGGCTGCGATGGTCGTGCGTTTTTGCTGCCCGAACGACAACCCCAACGGCGGATACTCCTCGAAACCGTTCAGGTTCACGGTGGACAAACTTTCAGCTATAGATTTCGCCATGTCGTCAGGGTTGAAATTCAAATTCTTCGGACCGAACTCCAACTCTTCCTTTACGGTCGGTGCGTACAACATATGTGTGGGACTTTGAAACACATAGCCCAGCACACGCGCGATCTGAGCCACGCTCATCTTGCGAGTATCCTGTCCCTCAACCAACACACGTCCTTTGGTGGGCTTGAGCAAACCGATGGCGTGTTTCACCAACGTAGATTTGCCAGCCCCATTCGGACCCAGAACCGCGATCAAATCACCACGGTTGATCGTAAGGTTGACATTTTTCAGGATGAGTGGATATTCATCACCGTAGCGAAAATCAACATCCTCAAAGACGACAAGCGGCTCGCTGCTTTCTTCGACCTTGGGCTGGGGCGCGGATTCGGGAACCGGATCCAACGCCTTGACCCTTTGTACCACCCACGGCGCCGGGAGTTTAACCTTTGTGTGATCGATCTCCTTCGGCAGGTCGCGAATCGGACCGAGGTATTTGATGCGTCCCTCTTCCATGTAAAGCATACGGTCCGGCTGGATGGCAATCGCATCTTCCACACGGTGCTCCACAAGGATGACGGTTTTGCCTTCATCGGCGAGGCTGCGGAAGACGCTCAACGCCTCATGGGCAGAGGCAGGGTCGAGTGATGCGAGCGGTTCATCCAACAGCAAAATGGACGGGTTCATCGTCAACACGCCAGCCAGCGCAACTTTCTGCTTTTCACCGCCGGAAAGATTGAAGGTCTCCCGCTCGCGCAAATATTCGATGTTAAGGCGTTTCATGGCTTGATCCACGCGGCTGACGATCTCCTCACGAGGCAGACCGAGGTTTTCAGGACCGAAAGCAATTTCGTTGAACACATTGCTCGCGACGATCTGACGCTCCGGGTCTTGCAGCAGTGTGCCCACCATCTGCGCCATTTCGGGAATCTGCATCTCGGCAACTTCCCTACCGTTTAGCAGCACCGAGCCTTGGCGTTCACCGCGATAACTACGCGGGATCAACCCGTTGATACAACGCGCCAGTGTGGTCTTGCCACATCCGCTGGAGCCGGCGATTAATAATAATTCACCCTGCTTTAGTTCGAAGGAAATATCTTCGATGGCTAATTCAGGGCGGGTTCGGTATTTGAAAGTAAGACTGTCGATTATGAGGGGTGAGTTGGACATTGACTCTATTTTACTCCGAAAGAAGCGCTTCCATCAATATTACTCACCGATCACTTCGATCAATGCATGGTAATCCGCCGGGATGACCTGCGGGGAGGTGAACGATTCGGTGATGATAGACGGGTCTTTCATGCCGTGACCGGTGCAAACGACCACAACTCTTTTCCCCTTCACATCGACCGACCCTTGGGCTGTTTCTGCGAACAAGCCTGCCAGCCCCGCCGCAGATGCGGGCTCAACCCACACCCCTTCTGAAGCGAGGATGCGCTGTGCTTCCAATATCTGCGCATCAGACACTGCGATGATCTTTCCATTGGATTCATGTGCTGCATCCAGTGCCTGCTCTCCGCGCGCCGGTTTGCCTATGCGAATGGCAGTTGCGACAGTCTCCGGCTTTTCCACGGGATGCCCCAACACAAGCGGAGCGGCTCCCTCTGCCTGCACGCCCAGCACCCGCGGAAGTCCCTTCCCATATTGTTTGAAGCCCGCCCAATATGAGGTGATGTTGCCCGCATTTCCAACAGGCAAGCACAACCAATCTGGCGCGGAACCGAGCACATCACAAATCTCGAACGGCGAAGTCTTCTGCCCTTCGATGCGATATGGGTTGATGGAATTGACCAGCGCGATGGGCGTCTTCTGGGTGATCTCGACCACGAGCGTCAGCGCATCGTCGAACGACCCTTGAATTTGGATGACCTCTGCACCATAGGCGATGGCTCCCGCCAACTTCCCCACCGCCACCTTGCCTTCGGGAATAAGCACGATGGAACGCAAGCCCGCGCGCGCCGCATATGCCGCCGCTGATGCCGCTGTGTTGCCCGTGGAAGCACAGATGACAGTCCTCGCGCCACGCCCCACGGCTTCGCTGATGGCGGCGGTCATGCCGCGGTCTTTGAACGAGCCGGTGGGATTCAAGCCTTCATATTTGATAAACAGGTCACAGCCCAATTCCCTGCCAAGGCGCGGCATGGGAATCAGCGGGGTGTTGCCTTCGAGCAAAGAAATGGTCTGGGTGTGGGCAGGTAGATCGAGATACTGCCGATAGCGATGGATCAAGCCCTGGTATGTCATGTCAACTCCGAGGTTGGGAATGCGGCGATTATAATGTGGTCATGATAAAAATCCGAGTCCCTGCCACATCCGCAAATCTAGGTCCCGGCTTCGATTGCATGGGGCTGGCGCTGGATGTCTGGAATGAGATCACGTTCGAACCGGCGGATCGAATCACATACCTTGTCGCTGGCGAGGGCGCTGAAAAGTTCAACAAGAGTTCGAAGAATTTGCTGACCAAAGCGTACGCAAACCTGCATGAAATTTGCGGCATACCATTTCGCGGAGCGACGATCCGGGCACACAATCAAATTCTCGTCAGCAGCGGACTCGGTTCGAGTGCAGCAGCGATCGTTGCCGGACTTTTCGGTGCGAACGAAATGCTCGGCAAACCACTCCATGAATGTGACTTATTGAAGATCGCCACAGAGATGGAGGGGCATCCTGATAATGTCGCTCCGGCATTGTTGGGCGGGTTGGTCGTCTCGGTCATGACCCGCGATGAGATCATCACCCGGCGGTATGAGGTTCCGCCGCTGACACTGGTCATCGTCAAACCGTTGGTGGAGTGGCCCACAAAAATTGCACGCGCAGTCTTACCCAGGTCTGTCTCCCGTTCAGATGCGATCCACAATATCGGGCGTGCAGCGCTGGTCGTAGATGCGATTCGAAGCGGTGATCTGGATTTGCTCCAAAAGGTGATGGAAGACCGCATTCATCAGCCGTATCGGCTGCGGCATATCTCAGGCGGTGCGGCAGCATATAAGGCAGCCCGCCAGTTCGGGGCGGCTGCGCTATCCGGCGCAGGACCATCCATCATTGCTTTTGTCCAACCGGAGGATGCTGAGAAGGTAAAGTCGGAGATCCAGTCCATTTTCGAAGAACGGGGAATCGGCACAAAGCGGATCATCACCAATCCAAGCGGGAAGGGTGTGCATCGAATATAGAAAAAGCGGACCTCTATCGGAGTCCGCTTTTTCCATTGGTTATTTCTTTTTAGGCTTTGCTTTCGGCTTTGATTTTGGTTTGGCGCTTTTTACGGGAAGGCCTTTCGTTTCAGCAACTGGAGCAGCAAATGCGGGAACGGCTTCCGCTTTATAGGGTTTGTGCAGCTGAACAGGCTGACGTTCGTTCTGCCGAACGCGCAGGTTCAACAGTTCGACAAGGATCGAAAAGCCCATCGCAAAGTAAATGTACCCCTTCGGAATATGCTGGTGCAGCCCTTCTACAACCAGAGTGAAGCCGATCAGCAGAAGAAAACTGAGGGCAAGAATTTTGATGGTGGGGTGCTTTTCCACGAATGCGCTAAGGGGTCCAGCCGTGAAGATCATTACCAGGGCGGCAACGATCACAGCAAAGACCATAATCTCAATATGGTCTACCATGCCAACCGCGGTAATGACTGAGTCGAGCGAGAAGACGATATCCAACAACATAATCTGGACGATAACGCTCCAAAACGTCGCAGCGACCTTCGCTGAAGCGTGACCTTCCTTGCCTTCCAATTTGTCATGGATCTCGTGAGTAGCTTTCCATAAAAGGAAGATACCGCCTGCGATCAAGATCAAATCGCGCCCAGAAATACCGATCTCCTCACCACCAAACCACGGCATGGAGAAGAGCGCATCTTCTAGTCCGATGATCCATGAGAGGGAGAATAACAATAAAATACGCGTGAGAACCGCCATCATAATGCCGGTGTTGCGGGCGCGCTTCTGGTCCTGCTGGGGAAGCTTTCCGGCAAGGATCGAGATGAAGATGACATTATCCACGCCCAGCACGAGTTCCAATGCCACGAGCGTGATAAAGGCGATCCAGGTTTCGGGGGATGATATCCAACTAAAATCCACGGCTGACGCTCCTGAGAAGAGAATGGCGCAATTCTACCAAATTCAACAAAAAACCCGGAGGGGTCAAATGTCCTCCGGGTCAAATTTAGGTGCGATGAATTTACTTGATCTTGAACATCTGGGTCAGTTTCATCGCCAAATTCAGGTCGCCAGCAAGTTTGAGTTTGCCCTGCATGAAGGCTTGCATCCCATCGATCTCGCCGGTGAAGATTTTGACGTAATCGCTCGAATCAGCGGTGAGGGTCATCTTTGGGGAAGCATGCGTGCCTTTAGCAACTTCGCATTTGCCGTCTTTGATGGTGGCGTACCATTCACCCGCTTCTTCGCCAGTGAACTTGAATTGAATGGTGGCGTCCAGCCCTGCGGCTTTTTCAGGAATGAACGCGCCGGGCATTTTGGACATAAGGGTTTCGATTGTAAGAGCCATTTTTTCTCCTAGGTTGGAAAGTTGAAGGTTGAAGGTTGCAGGTAAACCTTGAACTTTCAACCTGCAACCTGTAACTTTTACTGAAGATTTTCGAAGATTGCCGCAGCGCCCATACCGCCGCCGATACACATGGTAACCATACCATATTTTGAGTTTCGGCGCCCCATTTCATAGATGAGTTGGGTGGTGAGCTTCGAGCCAGTGCAGCCGAGCGGATGTCCGAGTGCGATGGCGCCGCCGTTGACGTTGACCTTGTCGGGATCCATTTCGAGGGTTTGCATCACGGCGAGGGATTGAGCCGCGAAGGCTTCGTTCAGTTCGAAGAGGTCAATATCGTTCATGGACAGACCCGCCGTCTTTAAGACCTTGGGAATCGCCGCTATGGGACCAATACCCATCAACTCGGGGGCAACCCCGCCCACGGCGAAGGCAACGAAGCGCGCGAGGGGTTTGAGTCCCAACTCGGCGGCTTTCTCCGCAGACATGACCATCACCGCCGAAGCGCCATCTGACATTTGAGAGGAATTTCCAGCCGTGACAAAACCGCCTTCTTTGAAAGCAGGCTTGAGTTTGGCGAGCCCTTCCAGGGTCGAGTCGCCGCGCGGACCTTCATCGCGCTTGACGGTGAAATTTTTCTTGAAGACTTTGCCATCCACATACTCGTTGACTTCCACATCGAGCGGAATGAGTTCAGGGTCGAAGAGCCCAGACTCAACCGCCTTGGCAGCTTTCTGATTGCTCTTGAGCGCGAACTCGTCCTGCGCCTCGCGAGTGATGCCATATTTGAGCGAGACATTTTCCGCGGTGAGACCCATGTTGGTGTAATAGTGCGGCAACTCCATCGCAAACTGCGGATTGGGCGAGAACTTGTAGCCCATCATCGGCACCATCGACATGGACTCAACGCCCGCGCCAATGCCAATTTCAATATCACCGGCTTTGATGGCGTGCGCCACATGCGCAATGGACTGAACACCCGATGAGCAATAACGATTAATGGTCTCAGCGGGCACAGTATCCGGCAAGCCCGCGCGGATTGAAATGGTACGTGCCACATTCATACCCTGCTCGCCTTCAGGGAAAGCACAGCCGAAGACCACATCTTCGATCTGAGCGGGGTCAAGATTCGGCGTGCGGTTGAGCAATTCCTTTATGACCGCTGCGCCCATTTCATCGGGACGAACCGTGGCAAGCCCGCCCCGCTTGGCTTTGCCAACAGGAGTACGGACTGCACTAACGATAACGGCTTCTTTTGTTGTCATAGGTAATCTCCTTCATTTAGTTGAAGGTTTCAGGTTGAAAGTTACAAGTAAACCTTCAACTTTCAACCTTCCAACCTGGAACTAGTTTCGCAACGGCTTCCCGCTCTGCAACAGCGACCACATCCTCGCCTGCGTCTTTTCCTCGCCGCACAACGACAGGAAGGCTTCGCGTTCGAGATCGAGAATGTATTGCTCGCTCACCCAAGTCGGCTTGGTGATGTCGCCGCCTGCGATGATGTGCGCCAGTTTGGTCGCGATATGCGAGTCATATTCCGTAATGTAGTGACCTTCCTTGAACGCCCAGGCACCGATCTTCATCGCGCCGAACATATCGCGCCCTGCCGCATAGATGAGTTCCGGCGTGGGTGGACGATATCCAGACGCGACCAGATGTAACACTTCTTTCTTCGCTTCGGTCAGCAGATGGTCACGGTTGGCGATCACGCGATCCTGCGGATTCAAAATTCCCATCCCGCGTGCTTCCTCTGCGGAAGTGGCAACCTTCGCCTGACCAATTTGCAGGAACGCCTTCTGTAAGAACGGGAACACTTCCGCACCTTCGACACGCATGGCAGGGTTGATGATACGCCGCATATATTCTTTGGTACCAGCCCCCGCCGGAATGACTCCCGCGCCAAGCTCCACCAAGCCAATATACGTTTCAGAAGCCGCCACCACGCGCGAGGCATGCATGGTCACTTCACAACCGCCGCCGAGCGCAAGCCCAGCAGGAGCAACGACCACTGGTTTGGGCGAATAGCGCATACGCATGTTCATACCTTGCAGACGACGGATCGCACCATCGAGTTGATCCCACATGCCTTGCTGTGCCGCGACAACAACCATGAACAAATTCGCGCCCGCGCTGAAGTTATCCGCTTCACTGCCGACGACCAGACCATCAAAATCGGTTTCGAGTCTGTCCAACGCTTCAGAGGTGATCGCGAAGATATCGTCATCAAGCGCGTTCATCTTGGTGTGGAATTCCACCAAGCCCACGCCATCGCCAATGTCAAACAACGTTGCGCCAGCGTTCTTGCTGACTTCCTTCTTCGTGCCGCGGAAATCCTTCAGAAACACAAAGCCCTCAGGCTGCTTGAACTTCACATACTTGCCTTTGGCGACGTCATATGCGCCAATCTTGTTCGCGCCTTTGTATTGATAGAAGGTCTCGCAACCATTCTTCAACATCTCATCCACCCACTTGGCAGCCGGGTAGCCTTCCTTCTTCATGCGCTTGACCGTCTCCGCGACGCCGAGCATATCCCACGTCTCGAACGGACCGGCTTCGTGCATGAAACCCCAGCGGATGGCATCATCGATGGGCTTGGCGGTATCTGCCACTTCGGGGATGATGGAGGAAACATATTGGAAACTTTGATACGTGAGCGCCTTGACGAGCTGCGCAGCCTTGTCATCCGCTTCCAACATGACCTTGAGCCTGTCACCCAACCCCTCAACATCTTTCGCCGCCTTGACAGAGTCGAAGCGCGGCTTGCTCGCAGGGACATGCTCCAGGGTATTCAAGTCCAACGAATAAAACTGCTTCTTCCCCTCCGCGTCACGGACTTCCTTATAGAAACCAACTTTCGTTTTGTTGCCGAGCCACTTGCGCTCCATCAACGTGTCCATCAGTTTCTGCGGCTTTTCAGCGGCGAGATATTTTTGCCCGAGTTTGTCATGCGGGATCAAGGGCGCAAGATTCTTACCCACGTGATGCCACACGTCCACACCGACCAGATCTATCAGCCTGAACGTGGCTGTTTTTGGGCGACCCATCAACGGTCCAGTAAGAGCGTCCACTTCATCCACGGTGTATTCGTTATTGAGGATGAAGTCCATGGCAAACGCGCCCGTACCGAACGCCACACGATTGCCAATGAAGTTGGGCGTATCCTTGCACAAAACAATGCCCTTGCCCAAGCGATATTCGCCGAAGTGCGAAATGAATTCAACCACTTCCTTCGAGGTATCGGGTGTGGGGATAATTTCCAAAAGTTTCAAGTAGCGCGGCGGGTTGAAGAAGTGCGTGCCAAGGAAGTGCTTCTTGAATTCCTTTGAGCGACCCTCCGCAATGGATGCAACGGGAATGCCCGAGGTGTTCGTCGAAACGATGGCATTCGACTTGCGGACTTCGTCAATACGCGCCATCAAGTCCTGCTTGATCTTGAGGTTCTCGATGATGGCTTCGCAGATCCAATCCGCTTCGGCGACGGCGCCAAAATCATCTTCGAGGTTGCCGAGCTTGACCAAGGTCTTCAACTCATCGCCCATCAAATTGGCAGGGCGGGCTTTGATGCAACGATCCCAGCCCTCTTTGACGATCTTGTTCTTATCAGGCGAATCTTTCGCAACAATATCGAGCAAAGTTACAGGCACGCCGATATTCGCCAAATGCGCGGCAATCGCTGCACCCATTGTTCCCGAGCCGATGACAACTGCTTTGTGGATGTTGTATTTCATAGGTTCTCCTTAGGTTACAGGTTGAAGGTTGCAGGTTAAAGGCTTCAAAACAAAACCTTCAACCTTGAACATTCAACCTTAAACCGCTATCGCAACTCCGCTCCCGTATACCCCAAAATCTGCCGCGCCACCACGAGCCGATTGATCTGACCCGTTCCCTCATAAATATCGGTGATCTTTGCATCGCGGAACCATTTCTCAAGCAGGAACTCGCGGCTATAACCGAGCGGACCGAGAATCTCCACCGCCTTCTGCGTGACCTTGGTGGTGACATCGCCCGCCTTGACCTTGCTCATCGAAGACTCGAGCGCGTTCGATTTCTTATTATCCGCCATCCAGACCGCCTTCAACACCATCAACCAGGCGGAACGAAGTTGAACATCCATATCGATGACATCTTTTTCGATGGAGGTCAGTTTCTGGCGCGGAAGACCATAACGAATTTCAACACCGTTCTCTTTGAGTTTTTCTTTCAGGAATTCAAGCGCGGCACGCGCAACACCCAAACCCGAAGCCGCCACAAGCGGACGGGTTGCATCGAAGGTTGCCATCGCGCCTTTGAAGCCGGTGGTCGTCTTTTCGACTGTTGGCTTGCCGAGCAGATTATCGAACGGCACACGCGCATCCACGAGAGAGATGGCAGCCGTATCGCTGGCGCGGATACCAAGCTTATGTTCGAGTTTGGTGATCTTCACACCCGGCGTTCCCGCCTCCACCACGAATGCACGCATCCCTGCGCGTCCGGCAGACGGATCGATGCTCGCCCACACCACGATAAAGCCCTTGCCGAGTTTTTCATATTCGGTGAAGGACTTATCACCCGCGGTAACGAAGATCTTCTCACCGTTGATGATCCACTCATTGGTCTTTTCATCCAAAATAGCGCGCGCACGGATCGCAGATGTATCGGAACCCGCACCGGGTTCGGTCATGCACATCGCGGCGAAGGTTGGTTTTTCTTCATTGAAGCGAGCGAGGAACTTGGCTTTCTGTTCAGGCGTACCTGCCGCCTGAACCGCCGCCGCGCCGAGTCCGCCGCCGGGTGTGATGAGATAGTAGCCCACATCGCCCCAGGCAAGCATTTCGATCTGAGCCGCAAGGCGTTGATACCCGATGGGCGGACGTTTCTCCGCGCCTTCCTTCGGTTTCTCTTCCTGCGGAGCCAATCCGCCTGCGCCGCCCATCGAACGCATGGCAGTGTGCATGAACTCAATGTAATCCCACGGGATCGCATGTTCATTCTCGTCGAACTCACGCGCTGTGCTGCGCATCATATTTTCAGCAACCGTTTGCAGCATGGTATTCATCTGCGCAATCGGTTTGGGGGTTTCGAAGTCAATGGTCATTTTTCTCTCCTTGAGGTTGAAGGTGTAAAGTTGAACGTTGAAGGTAAAAAAACCAACCTGCAACCTTAAACCTGTACCCTGAAACTTTTACAGAATCACCAATCCCAACATTGCCGCAAATCCACGTCCGTTGCGCATGAGCAGTTCCACCGGGTTCTCGCGGATGTAGCCGTGTCCGCCGTAGATCTGCACGCCGCGGTCGGTGACCATCATCGCCATGTCGGCTGCGCCGGTCTGGGCGAGGTATGCAGAAGTGGATGCGTCTTCCTTGTTGTTATCAAGTTTCCACGCGGCTTCCCACGTCAGCAATCGGATGGCTTCCATTTCCGTCGCCATTTCCGCGAGGAAGAAGGCAATGGCTTGCTTCTGGGCGATCTTCACACCGAAGGCATCGCGTTCTTTTGCGTAATTCTTTGCATATTCAAACGATGACCGTGCAACGCCCACAGCGGCTGCGGCGGAGGCAACTCTCATCGCAGACAGGATCAATTCAAAGTCGTGACCTGAAGCGCCGCCGAGTCGGCTGGCGGAGACATTCTCCAGTTTGACACGGTACATGGGCAGGGCATTCAATCCCATCACCTTTTCGCGTTCATCAGAGATGGATAACCCTGCGCTTCCTTTCTCGACGATGAAACCTTGAGTGACCCCATCGAGATTTGCGTACACCAGGAGCGCTTCGGCATCCTTGGCAAACGGGACAAAAATTTTCTCACCGTTGAGGATATATTTGTCGCCTTCGGCTTTGGCTGTGGTCTTGAGCACGTTGGGGTCGAAGTCAAAACTCATTTCCATGAGTGCGCCGGTGTAGGGAGCCCAATCGCCACCGACAATTTTGGGGAGGTAATGCTGTTTCTGTTCTTCGCTGCCGCCGAGCAAAACCGGCGTGGCAAACAACGAGGGTGTAAGCACAGCCAACGCCCCGGCGAGATCGCCATACGCCATCTCTTCGAGCGCAAGCACACCGGTAACGGCGCTGCGTTCCCCGAAGCCGCCATATGCTTCAGGTGTGGACGCTTGCAAAAAGCCGAGTTCCCAACCCTTGCTGACGAGTTTCTTCGGCAATTCGCGGCTTTCTTCGGCATCGTGCGCGGCTGGGCGCAGGTCGTTCTCGGCATACTTCCCCACCGCATCGATCAACATTTGTTGTTCATCATTGGGTTCGAACGAATACATTTGTCTTCACTCCTTTTTGGACGATGGACGATTGTCGACGATGGTCAATCGTCTATCGTCCATGGTCAGATTTACTTCAACATTCCCTTCAACACAAAATCGGAATATTCATCGGCGATCTGTTCGATGGATTTCCCTCCTTCGGGGTGGTACCAGGTGAGCGTCCAATTCATCACACCCATCAGGGCACGGACGGCAAGACCGGTGTCTTTCAGGTCGAAGACCCTGGTGCGAACCCCCTCATTAAGCACATCCCGCCATAGCGCCTCGAACGTATCACGTTGAGGGACATGGCGGGCATGAGACTTTTTATCGAGCGAGCGATGTTCGAAAAGCAGAACAGCGGTCAGGTCGACATTGTCGGCTAAGGCTGAAAGGTATCCGCGGATCATAAGCCGAAGTTTTTGGTCAGCGGGAAGGGATTGGGCAGAGATGGCAGAGATATGTGCAGTTAACATGACCAAAGCACGGTCAAGCAGGGCAAGCAGAATCTCCTGCTTTGACTCAACGTGATGGTAAAGGCTTGCCTTTTGCACATCCAATGCTCCGGCAATATCAGACATGGACGCGCCATGAAAGCCCTTCTGGCGAAACACCTGCGCAGCAGCATCAAGAATATCGTCTCGGGTCACGAAGTCTCCTTCCCTACCGAACGGTAGGTAGGGACAGTGTACTACCGTCGGTAGGGAGAGTCAAGAGAATTTATTGGAATTTTTTTATGCATGTCAGACAATTTCGCAATCTGCTTTAGCGGGTTCTGTGAGGACGAACTCGAAGCGTGAGAAAAAAACCAACTTCGGCGATCCGCTCAAGGTCCAGCAGGAGGCGTAACATTTTAGCGGGTAGAATCGTCCGCGAAGTATCAACTCTACAGGAGAGGCAGCATGAAGTATTTCGTAACAGGTGCAACCGGGTTTGTCGGCGGCGTGTTGGCAAAGAAGTTACGCGCGGCGGGACATGAAGTGAATGCATCCGTCCGCTCGCCGGAGAAGGCGAAGGACTTGCAAGCCCTCGGCGTGAAATTGTTCAAAGGCGATGTGACCGAGAAAGGGTCCATGCGCGAAGCGATGACCGGCGTGGAGGGCGTCTATCATGTGGCCGGCTGGTATAAAGTCGGCGCCAAGGACAAACGCGGCGGGGTGGAGGTCAATATCAACGGCACGCGCAATGTATTGGAATTGATGCAGGAATTGAAGATTCCCAAAGGCGTGTATACCAGCACGCTGGCGGTCAACTCGGATACAAAAGGCAAACTGGTGGATGAAGCCTATCATTTCACCGGTCAGCACCTCAGCGAATATGACCGCACAAAAGCCGCTGCGCATGATATTGCCAATGAATTCATCGCCAAGGGATTGCCGCTGGTCATTGTACAGCCCGGTCTGATCTACGGACCCGGAGATACATCCTCCGTGCGGACCTCGCTGATCAATTTCCTGCGCGGGCAACTCCCCATGCTCCCGTACGAGACCACACTATGCTGGGCGCATGTCGATGATATTGTGGACGGTCACATCCTTGCCATGGAGAAGGGAAAGATCGGCGAGAGTTATCATATTTGCGGCGAACCGTATAAACTTTACGATGCCTATCAACTCGCCAGCAAAGTATCCGGGAAGCGTGCGCCGATGGGAGTTTCTCCAAACCTGATGAAGGCCATGTCTGCTCTGGTCAAACCGCTCGATGCGATCCTGCCTGAATCGTACACTTCGGAAGGGCTGCGCATCATCGCAGGTGTCACCTATATCGGGGACAACTCCAAAGCCAAACGCGAACTCGGCTTCGACCCGCGCCCGGTCAGTGCAGGTTGGGCGGAAACGGTAAAGTATGAAATGGAATTAATGGGAATATAAACAATTTTGCCAAAACTAATGAAATTTCATCATTAATCCTTTATAATTAATACATGGCTCTCCCACAACCAGAACAACAGACCCCGCCCCCGCCGCAGATGACACCGGAACAATTGGCAGAACTGCGCGAACAGGAACGCCGTCAAAAACAGATCATGGCAGGCATCATCGCCGGGATCGTCGTCCTTGTGGCGATCTTGGGTGTGGCGATCTACTTCCTCTTGCAGCCTGAAACCCCCACAGACAAGATCCGCGATGTGTTCATCATCGTCGTCGCGCTCGAAACGCTGGTCATTGGCGTGGCGCTGATCGTGCTCGTCGTCCAGCTTGCCAGTCTGATCAACCTGCTGCAGAACGAGGTCCGCCCCATCCTAAATGCCACCAGTGAAACGGTCAATACCCTGCGCGGAACAGCGGAATTTTTGGGTGAAAATGTGGTCGAGCCGGTCATCAAACTAAATGGCTATTTGGCTGCCATGAAGCGTATGTTAGAATTAATGGGTATCAAGCCCAAGTAGCAATCAATCGGCAGTCATCCAAAAAGATACTGTCCATTTGACCAAACCATAAAAGGAGATCAATCATGTCTGACCGTGATGAATTTGGAGCCTTTCTTGTAGGATTTGTCGTCGGCGGTCTCACCGGTGCTGTGGTCGCCCTGCTCTTTGCACCCCAGTCCGGCGAGGAAACCCGCGCGTTGATCAAGGATAAATCCATCGAACTGCGCGACCGCGCCGCCCACTCTGCAGAAGAAGCGCTCGCCCGCGCCGAAGCCGCCGCCGCCGAAGCCCGCCAACGCGCCGAGGAACTAACCAAGGTTGCCAGGGAACGCGCCACCGAGCTCGCCAACGAAGTGAAAGAACGCGGCAAGGGCGCCATCGAAGCCGTCCGCAAGACCACCAAAAAGGACAGCGGCAACCCAACCCCCGCGTAATATCAAAACACCCACGAGGGTTTGACCGATAAGTCAAACCCTCCTTTTATTTATGGACATCATCCGCCGCTTCATGCGGTTCTTTTTCCATCTGCTTTATCATCCCTTCGCCTTCACGTACGACCTTGTCGCCTGGGTCGTTTCATTCGGCAAATGGAAAGACTGGGTCTACAGCGTGGTTCCATTTATCGAAGGGACTCGCGTTCTCGAGCTTGGACATGGCCCCGGTCACTTGCAGCGCTTCTTGCTGGACCGTGGGCTGAGTCCTGTCGCCATCGATGAATCCACGCAGATGGGTCGCATCGCTGCGCGCCGCCTTGGCACAAATCAAAAACTGACACGCGGGCTGACCCAAGCCCTGCCCTATGCCTCTGGCTCGTTCGACACCGTCCTATCCACCTTCCCCACTGAGTACATCTTCGACCAAAAAACACTCGCAGAGGTCAAACGCATCCTGCGCCCCGGCGGCAAATTGATCGTTCTCCCTGCAACATTTCCATCCAATTCCTTTCTTAAGTGGTTATACAAGATCACGGGCGAAAGCCCGCAAACGCTGGACGCGCTATTGTTGGAACGGTTTTCAAAACCCTTCGAACAAGCCGGGTTTCAAACCGAAGTAAATACGTTAGACCATCACAGGAATGCCACTCTGATCGTTGTCACCGCCGTAAAATAGCCATAAATTTTATCTGTACAAGGAGAAACAACATGGAACCCCAGGGAAATGAAGCGCTCAAAAAAGAAGGCATTGGAAATCGGATATTAAAGTTCATAGGCATCCTCTTCTTTCTATTCACCTGTCTGGCATTTCTCGGAGCCGTGGCACTCGACCTGACGGGTGAAAAAGCCATCGGCAAAGTGTCGAATGCCGCCAAAAACTGTTCTGCCGGCGAAACCTGCTGGACAGGCAAAGTGGAATTTGTCACCCAGCAGGGCGAAACGGTAACCTTTTATCCGCTTACGGCTCCCATACTGTTTGACCTCGACCCGCTCTTCAGCGGCAGGTCGTATAAAGAATACGGCGAGTACCAGGTGCGCTACCTGAAATCCTTTCCTGTTTTTGCAAAGGTCAAACTGGCGTTTTTTCTGGAATACAGCACCCACCTCGGTGGCTTATGCCTCGGCTCTTTCCTGCTGCTGATCGGAGCGGCATTTTCATCCTCGGGCAAGCCGCACAAACCATTGGTCCTTGATCTGCGAAGTTTGCGAAAGAAGTAAGTCTATTTTGGAAAACATGAAAAACAACATAATCAAGATCATTCTATTTCTATCTGTCGCTTTCGGCGCGGCGCTTGTTACAGGTCCGCGTCTGCGACCGGAGAATTTTCAACTGAACGGCACGCTGACCGTGCTCGAAAGCGGCGCGCCAGCCGGCATTTCCCAAGTCGGCGAATTCAACGTGGAGTGGACCAATGAGGAAGGCGGACAGCTCATCATCCACAATGAAGCGGGCAAGGTACTCTGGCAGACCCTGCCTGGCGAGGCATTTATCACTGCCGCCAGCGCAAAAGAAACCGTCACTGAAAACCGCGGCATGTTCCAGTTCAAAGACGCGTGGCGCACAGTATGCGGACGCCAAACCGTGGATCTGATCCAAGACACCGTTCCCGGCGAGTCGACATCGTTGAGCGGATACCTGCACTGCAATGATGGCACATCCGTTTTGTATGTCATGTACATTGAGCCATCCCCCACCAACACAGACGCGCTACAAGTCAGCATGTGGTTATTGGACGAAAAAACCTACGAAGCGACAGATCAGGCAAACCGCGTCTTCATTACTTACCAATCAGAAGCGGACGAACATTTCTTCGGCTTCGGAGAACAGTTCACTTACTTTGATATGAAAGGCAAGGAAGTGCCGATCTGGGTCAGTGAGCAAGGCGTGGGGCGCGGAGAAGAACCGATCACCACGGGCGCAAACCTGACCAACGGCGGCGCGGGCGGAAATGCGTTTACCAGTTATGCGCCCATGCCGTTCTACATCACCAGCCAGATGCGGGCGTTATCGTTGAACAATGCCGCGCGGAGCGTGTTCGACCTGCGCCAAGCAGACCGGGTGCAGATCGAGGTTTGGTCGCCAACGGTCATTATGCAAATCTATGATGGCAACACGCCCGCAGAGTTGATCGCCGCGTTCACGTCGGACAAGCGCATGATGCCATTGCCAGACTGGGTGCATCGCGGAGCCATCGTCGGGATGCAGGGAGGCTCCGAGAAAGTGGAAACCGTTTCGGCGGAGTTGGAAGCGCGCAGCGTCCCCATATCCGCTTATTGGCTGCAAGATTGGGTCGGGCAGCGGACGACGTCCTTCGGCAAGCAGCTGTGGTGGAATTGGGAAGTGGACTATGACCGCTACCCGCGTTGGGATGCAATGGTGGCGGAGTTCAATGCGAACGATGTTCAGGTGATGGTGTATGCCAGCCCCTACATTGCAGACATTGCCGATTTGAAACCCAACCTGCGCCGCAATCTTTTTCAAGAAGCGCGCAAGAGCGGATACTTGATCCAGGATCAGGTCGGCGCACCGTATTACATCCTCAATACTGATTTTTATTTCAGCATGATCGATCTGACCAACCCCGAAGCATGGCAGTGGTACAAACAGGTTTTGAAAGATCAAGTGATCGCTTCAGGCGCGAGCGGCTGGATGGCAGACTTTGGCGAAGGCTTGCCCTATGACGCCTTGCTCTATGAAGGCGATGCGCGCATCGTGCATAACCAGTACCCGGTACTGTGGGCAAAACTTAACCGCGAAGTGGCAGAGGAGACCGGCAAGGAAGTGGTCTTCTTCAACCGCGCCGCGTATACCCAAAGCCCGGCGTATTCAACATTGTTCTGGGCGGGCGATCAACTCGTTTCGTGGAGCGAGTACGACGGCATCAAAAGCGCCGTAAGCGGTTTGAACAGCGGCGGCATTTCGGGCATGGCGTTCAATCATTCCGACATCGGCGGCTACACCACCATCACCAACCCCATTGCCGATTATCACCGCTCGCGTGAGCTGCTCTACCGCTGGATGGAGTTGAACGCCTTTACGCTCATCTTCCGTACCCACGAAGGCAACCAACCCGATAACAACATGCAGTTTTATACCGATGCCGAGACGCTGGATACATTTGCGTATTGGTCGAAGGTCTATGCAGCGTTGTTCGAGTATCGTCAAACACTGGTGCAAGAAGCGGCAGAGACCGGTCTGCCTGTGGTGCGGCATCCGTTCATTCATTACCCCGATGACCCAGAGACGTGGAAAATCTCACACGAGGAATTCATGCTCGGTACCGACTTTCTGATCGCACCCGTCACCGACGAAGGTGCGACGGAAGTGAGCGCCTATCTCCCCGCCGGAAGTTGGGTTCACCTGTGGAGTGGAGAGGTCTACCAGGGCGGAGTCTACGTCACAGTACCTGCGCCGCTTGGTCAGCCAGGTGTCTTCTACTTGTCCGATTCAACATGGGCGCCGGGATTTGTGGAAACATTAAAATCAGACGGATTATTAAAGTGAGAGAGTGCAGCGGTCATCTCGACACAACAAGGATTTCAAGTAAAATCAGCGTCTGAATTTTAGGAGAGAAAATCATGCTGAAAAAATTACGCGAACCCGTGAATAGTCTCACTCATTGGGGCGGCGCGATCCTTGCGCTGGCAGGCTTGATCGCCCTGCTCATCATCGGCTGGGACACGCCCGCCAAGATCATTTCGTTTATCGTGTATGGCGCAAGTCTCATCTTCATGTTCTCCGCCAGTGCCACCTACCACATGGTACGCGTCAAAGACAAGGCACTCGAGATCTTCCGCAAGATCGACCACTCTGCGATCTACCTGCTGATCGCAGGAACATATACACCCTTCTGTGTCAATGCCTTCGAGGGGTTCTGGAAATGGGGTATGTTGAGCATCATCTGGTCGCTGGCGGCGATCGGCATCGTCGTCAAGATCTTTTACATCCGCGCACCCCGCTGGTTGAACGCAGGCATCTACCTGATCATGGGCTGGCTGTGCGTCGCCGCCAGCGGACAACTCCTCGCCGCGCTCCCCGCCTGGGTACTGGTGTGGCTCATTATCGGCGGGGTCATTTACACCCTCGGCGCCGTGGTGTACATCACCAAGATCTTCAACTTTAAACCCGGTGTGTTCGGCTTCCACGAAGTCTGGCATATCTTCGTTCTGCTTGCCGCCGCTGCTCATTTTATAGCGGTGATGGGCGTGGCGTTATAAGACAAACGTTTCATACAAAGGAGCCATCATCATGTTCTTCGGTTTCGACCTCAAAGAGATCTTCATGTTCCCCTTCAGGGATGAAGAAGCGCGTAAATACCTGCTTATCGGTGGTTTGGTTTCGATCGCTGCTTTCTTTATTCCAGTTGTGCCATATCTCATACTCATGGGATATTCAGTGCAGATCGCCCGCCAGGTATTGCGCGGCGAATTCCTGCGCATGGTTCCATGGGAAGATTGGGGCGGTATGTTGAAAGATGGCGCAAAGTTATTCGGGGTTCGTCTCATTTACACACTGCCGATCCTGATCCTTGCCATTCCTCTGGTCCTATTTGGCATCGCCATGCCATTTGTTGCAGAAGGCATGAATAGCGGTGACGCTGAAGCGCTTATTGCCGTCTATTCCATTGTCATGCTGGCAGGCATGTGCATTATTGTCCCCTTATCCTTACCACTGGCGCTGCTCGTCCCCGTTGCCGAAATGCATGTCGTGGATAAGGATGAGTTTTCCGCATCCTTCCGTATCAAAGACTGGTGGCAGGTATTTCGCGCCAACATTGGCGGTTTCATTGCCGCATTTGGGATTTACTACGCCATTTCGATGGTGCTTGCGATCGTGATCCAGATCCTTGCGGCAACCGTTATCCTTGCCTGCCTCCTGCTGATCATTCTCCCCGCCATGACGGTTTACCTGACCCTGATCACGTACGTCACAATCGCCATTGCCTACCGAGACGGCAAGGCAAAACTCAACCAGCCTGCATAACCCATGCGCCCGCTTGAGATCACGATTCCCATCCTGCTCGGCGTCTATTTACTTTGGAAGCATCCGCGTCCGTTTCCCGTCCGCCTGCTTCCGGCATTAACATTGATCGTTACGCTCCTGCATTTTGCCGTGGAGGGCTATCGCTGGCAGATGATCCCGCTGTATGCGCTGGCTCCCCTGCTCGCCATCAGCAGCCTGACGAAGATCACCGGAACAACCGATTGGAAACCCATCGCTTCCAACCTGACCGTCATCCTGCTTGCCCTCGCTACAGCGTTACCTACCCTGTTGCCTGTTCCTCGCATCCCCGTCCCGAGCGGACCGTATCCCATTGGCACATCCATTTACGAACTGACCGATGACTCCCGCAGGGAACTATATTCCGGCAAAGACGAACCACGCCGATTTATGATCCAAGTCTGGTATCCGGCAGATGTCAAAGACTCTGATGAGCGCGCACCCTGGATGGCAAATGCGGAGATCTTTGCCCCTGCCATCGCCACTTACATTGATCTGCCGCCTTTCTTCCTTGATCATCTCGCGCTGGTGAGCATCCCCGCCTACAAAAATGCCGTCGTTGCATCTGCTGAAGCGCCTTTCCCGGTCATATTTTTCTCACATGGCTGGAATGGATTCAACGCCCAAAATACCGGTCAGGCGCTGGAACTGGCAAGCCGTGGTTTCGTTGTTGTCGGTGTGCAACATACTTACGGGGCAGTGGTCACCGTTTTTCCAGATGGAACCGTTGCGCCGAATAACCCCACAGCATTGCCCGAACGATCAAGTGACCCCAATTATGAAGAGGTTGCACGGGTTCTGGTGGATCAGTGGTCGGGGGATATTGCTTTTTTGCTTGACCAGTTCCAAAGTCTGGAAACGGAAGCGGGTAGTTCATTCGAAGGCAAACTGGATCTGGAGCGTGTCGGAGTATATGGTCATTCCACTGGCGGCGGAGCGGCGATCCAATTCTGTGGCACCGATCCGCGCTGCAAAGCCGTGCTCGGCATGGACCCGTTCATGCGTCCGGTTTCGGCGGAGGTCATCACCAATGGCGTATCGCAGCCAGCCTTCTTTATGTTCTCACAAAATTGGGCAGATGATACAGACAGTAAATCCAATCAGTTCTTCAATCAGTTCTATCCAAATGCAAGCAATGGATTGGGCGTCATTAGCATAGATGGGACAGCACATTTTGACTTCAGTGACCTGCCGCTACTTTCGCCAATTGCACCTCAACTTGGATTAAAAGGTCCGCTCAATGGAAAGCGGGTGACTGAGATCACAAACGCCTATCTGGTCGATTTCTTCGAGTTGACCTTACAAAAAACCCCGACAAGCTTGTTTGATGGTGACTTTACCCAATTTGAAGAAGTACACAAGATGAAATAGTGCTGTTTGGAATCCACTTAAACCAAAAGCCGACCTGTATGGGTCGGCTTTTTCATGTCATGAATTGAGCGGGTACATCCCCAAAAACAAGAGCAGGAAACCGATCGTATCAATGACACCATGCGCAATGATCAGCATCCACAAGTTACGACCTGAAAAAATATACAAGATGGACATCAACAGAGCAAATATGGTCGTTTCCAAAAAACCGGTCATTCCCTGATAGAGGTGGGAAAACCCGAAAAAGAAACCACTGACCAACACCGCGATCACAACACTCAATCTATGATTTCCCATCAAATCGTTGATTCGGTTGAAAATATATCCCCGGTAGATCAGTTCTTCGCCAAAGGCGGCAAATGTCCACGAAATCGCAAGCCATAAAAGGAGAATGGGAATGCTCCCCTGAACATCAGAAAATTGGCTCAGATCAAGCGTTGTGTTCGTCAATCGATGCAAAACCGGCGTGAGGATAAAGAGCGAAAAGAGTTGATAGACAACGCCAACCAGGGTCCCTAATAACAGGGTACGCCCCCAGTGCCCTGGACTCCTCAACCCAACACCGCGCCAACCGATCCGGCGAACCCATAAGGAAAACCAGCCGATGAATAAGAAGTAGATCGAAAAATTCTTGACGGGAATTACTACAAAGGCAGTCAGCAGAAAAAGTTCCAGAAGAACAAAGAAGCGATTTTCCTGAAGTGCCCGTCCGAAACGATCCCTTATGGATGGTGCTGTTTGTGTTTCCATTGAAGTATTATAGCGACCGACCAAATGGAATTCAATCAGCAACCCAGCTCGTGAGAGCTGCATACCCACCTTACTCTGGAGGGGTTTTCAAAGGTTTGATGCCAATAAAAGCCGATAAAGGAAGCGTCTAAGACCGTTCTGCGCGAATTTGTTTCCGCAGGATCGCCGCGCGGAAGATGCGATCCAGAAAGCCGGCATGACCGTCCTTGTCCCACGAAATTGGAAGGTCGGCTGGACCGCGATCATCCGGTCCGTAATATAAAATCCCACAATTGGGGTTGATCTCGATCGCCACCACTTCCCCATTCGGGCGGATGCGAAGATCCACCCGCGAATAACCCGTGCCATCCAAGGCGAGATATAATTGCCTGCTCACCTGCTGAACTTTTTTGGTCAAATCTTTACTATCGAATGGCACAAAGAATGTACCCCAGTTGTACCATTTCACTTCAATGTGCAAAAAAGACTCGCCTTCCGGGAACTTCACTTCGGCGGGCTGATACACATACGGATTGGTAAGGTCATCGGGATTATCCACCACAAAGCAAGTAACCTCACGACCATCAATGAATTCTTCGATGCGCGCCGATCCGTATGCGCTGCAAATCCGCTGAAATTGCTCGAGAAGTTGACTGTCGGTCGTAACCCGTGATTGAGGCGTGATGCCCTCGCTGCCAAATCCGTTCGGGTGCTTGACCATGAGCGGATACTGCAAGAGTGAAGCGTTTTCCAAGTCTGCTTGGTGAGCGGCGTTAAATCCGCGTGCAAAACGGATGCCATTCGATTCGGCGACGGCTTGCATCTGCTCACGGGTAGGGTTATAAAATTTTGTGTCGGCGCCGGTAAAGGGGAGGTTGAAGCGTTCCAGTGTTTGGACCATATCAAACCCAACCGTATTATCCTCATCCCCCTCACAGATATTCAGAAATGCATCATACTCTTTCGTGGATAAGACCCTGCAGACGAACTCTTCCACAGGCGGCTCGACAGTCCAAAAATCCCACTCATATCCTTTCATTAATTCCGCTGGGTTAAAGTCTTCGATGAGTTCGTCACTCAATATGCATATCCGCATCTGTCCTCACAATAAAATGGCATGATGTGTTGAAGTGATAGCCAAATTATAGCCTCTCTGCTACAATCCACATATCAACCTTAGATCATTCAATGGATGTCAACCTTGCGATTGGAGAGAACATGGATAAGAAACCTGTTTTAGTGTCAAGTCTTGTTGAAGAATTCGTCGGTGCTTCGCATGGGAATTTTTCGCGGGTCAAAGAACTGCTTGAAGCAGAGCCCGCGCTTGCCAACGCCGCATGGGATTGGGGCGGCGGCGATTTCGAGACGGCGCTCGGTGCGGCATCGCACATGGGTAATAAACAGATCGCCGATTATCTGCTGGAACATGGCGCGCGGTTGGATATCTTCGCAGCCGCCATGTTGGGCAAACTGGACGTGGTCAAAGCCGCGCTCGAAGCGTATCCCGATGCGATCAACACTCCCGGTCCGCACGGCATTCCACTGGTCGATCACGCAGAAGCGGGTGGCGAGCAAGCCAAGCTAGTGGTGGCATATCTCGAAAATTTCTAGGCTCGACCTGCCTGCCCATCCGGTAATTAGTACAAAAGAGTGCTTTTGAAACACAGATGCATGGCTATAATTTTAAAAATTATTAATAAGGAGAACAAATGAGCAAGAACAGCCGAATTACCCTTGCATTGGTAATTGCCATCATCATGCTGGCATGTAATGCACTCGCCACAGGAGGCAGCGAGCAGCCCCCCACCAGTACACCGATCATATCCACCATCCCTCCTCTGCCGACCGCCACTCCTACAGATGTACCCGTCCAGCCTGTAGGAAATGTTGTCTTCTCAGATGATTTTAGCGTCCCCAGCCTTGAAATGGAATCATATTCCAGTGAAGAGGGAAGCGCAGGCACAGAAAACGGGGTCTACGTCGTACGCGCCACGGGCAGCCTCTGGCAGTGGGGCAAATCGCAAAGCGAATTTGCGGATGTGATCATCGACGTGGACGCAAATATGGCTAGCGGTCCATTGAACAATAACGTGGGCTTCGGCGTGATCTGCCGCCTGAGCACCCGCGACGACACCTCAGTGGACGGTTATATGCTCGCCATCAGCGCAGATGGCTACTACACCATCCGCAGCATCACTGCCAGCAATATGAGTCCGCTGGTGGATTGGACCTACTCCGATACGGTAGCGATAGGAACAGCTACAAACAGCATCCGCGCCACCTGTAGTGGAACTCAATTATCGCTCGAAGTGAATGGGAACTTGATCGCTTCGGCAAATACAATTCCCGACGGGTCTGCATCCGGTGCGGTGGCATTCTCCGCCATTTCGTTTGAAACCGACAACCCCTTCACGGAAGTCCACTTTGACAACCTGGTCGTTAGCCAGCCTTAATCGAGATTAAAACATGACTCACCCCGAAATTAAGGTTTCGCGGGTGAGTTCATTTTTAAGAGAAAATGGGATACGGATACACGCTGAACACGCGGATTTCTTAAGTCCCTTCCGCGCAAATCTGCGTTTGTCCGCATCCCATATTAATACCCGGGGTTGATTATGTTTTCTATTTTTCTGTACGCATCTTTCGCCGGGCAAATGCCGCCTTGATAATGCGGTCGAAAAACCCTTTGTATCCTTCCGGGTCGTACAGAATCATGTAATCCGCCGGTCCATATTCTTCGGGCGTAAGCATGATAGCGGGGTTGGGGTTGATCTCCAGAATGAACAACTCGCCCTGTTCGTTCATGCGCACATCACAGCGCCCGTAGCCCGAGATACCCATTGCCAAAAACATACGCTTGCCGATCTCCTGCAAGCGGGCTTTCAATTGCGGCTCGGTCACTTCCTTGAAATCGAACGGCACGTTATAGTCCCATTTGATGTCTGTATGCCAGAATTCTTCACCATCGGGGAAGATCAATTGGGCGGGCGGGTACACGAACGGCTCGTTCAGATCATCGGCATTCTCAACCATCAACACATTGTATTCGGTACCGACAATGAACTCTTCCATGCGCGCCGCGCCAAATTCATCACAGATGCGCTTGACCTGAACAAGCACTTCATCGAGGGTATTGGCACGCGACTCTTTGAACATGCCGGTGCTGCCATAACTTTTAGGATGTTTGATCATGATGGGGTAACGCAGGTTTTTTACCAGTTCCGCCGCTTCTTCCGGACCTCGAACCTGATAGCCCTTCGCAAAGCCGATCCCCGCCTTATCTGCCACGGCTTGCATTTCCTCACGGGTGGGGTCAAAGCAACGGGTATCTGCGCCGGTAAAGGTCAGGTTGAGGCGTTCCAGCGCTTCAACGACTTCAGTTGCCTGATAGCCGAATTCATCATCTTCCTCATCCTCAAACTCATATCCTTCACAAATATTTAGATAGACATCGAACTCCCCCGATTCTGCCAGCGCCTTTATTTTTTCGAACACAGGCGCCGTGAGTGTGACCATCTTCCACTCAAAATCTTTCAAATAGGGAGAGGGATCAAAATCCTCCATTTCTTCATCGGACAAAACACAGACACGCATAGGATCTCCTATTTTCGAACACCTGGAATAAATATCACGGGGTGAGTATTTTTACCCTGCAATTGCATTATCCTCCAATTGCCCAAATGACACAATTATTTTAAGAAAAAAGAGCAGGGTACCCTGCTCCTATTTCGTCTCCGTCACCTTTCGGATGCTGCGTGGCTGCTCGGTGTTGTAGCCCTTGGCGCGGGTGAGATGATAGACGAACAACTGGGCAGGCAAAATGCCCATCAAGGGCGACAACCACTCCGGCGTCTCGAGGGGGATGGTCAACGGCACCTGTGCGAACGACAACGCTTTTTTATCATTGGAGATCACTACCAATTCGGCAGAAATATCCGAGCGCAAACGCTTGAGCATCTCGAGCATTGAGTTGAAGACTTTCCCTTTTGCCGCCACCGCAAATACGGGATACCCGCTCTCCACCATCGCAATGGGACCATGCGCAAAATCTGCCGAGGAATACGGCTCGGCGATGATATAGGTCAGTTCTTTCAGTTTCAATGCCCACTCAAAAGCGGTTGCGTAATTGAAACCGCGCCCCAGCACCACGGTCTGATCGATATAGCGATAACGCTGAACCGCCTGCGCGATGAAATCACCCTGCTTCAGCGTCTGCTTCATCCACGCCGGAACTTTCGTCAGTTCTGTCCACATCTTTTTTTCGCCGGTCAATGCCGCCGAAAGCATCGCTACGCTCATCAATTCGGTGGTGTAGGTCTTCGTCGCTGCAACTGCCCGCTCAGGACCCGCTTGTAGTTCGATCACAAAATCGCAGGCTTGGGCAAGAGGCGAAGCCAGTTCATTCGTCATGGAGAGCGTCAGGCATCCCTGTCGTTTGCCCTCCTCCAACACACTGACAATGTCCGGCGATTTACCTGATTGCGAAATGCCGATCACGAGCGCGTTCTTCAGCGTGGGCGGCTTCCTATAATACGTGAACAGTGAAGGCGTTGCCAGTGCAAGCGGCAGACGGTTCATGGCGCCAAGTAAATAATTGGCGTATCTGCCCGCATTATCCGACGTTCCGCGTGCGGCAAGGAAGACATAGCGGATATCACGCTTTTGAATTTCAGCGGCAATCCGTTCAACCTCCTTTCTTTGAGAAGAAAGTAAATCCCTGATCCGTTCGGGTTGTTCAAGAATTTCGGAATGCAAAGACATAGGATGATTTTACTACATAGAACCTTGACAAAAATTAGTTATGCATATAAAATTATTTAGGTAAGACTAAATTTTAAGGAAATCAGATTTATGGAACTCGTCCCTTTCAACCTTCTGGGAATTCTGGCGTTCACCGGCGCGACTGTTTATGCGGTTGGTGATGTACTTTTGCTTGCATCCAAAGCCTCGCTGGATGATTACCCAAAACTTAAACCATTTGCAAAACTGCTATCAGACGCGGAGAAAATGGTCGTGCTCTCCCCCGCCCGTTTGATGTGGGGTTCGTTGATCGGTGTCTTTTCGACGCCTTTGATTCTGATGGGCTTCTGGCACGCGCATCAAGGCTTGAGCGGAGTCAACGCCTGGGCAGCGCTGGCAGCCTTCGGGTTGTTTGGAGCGGCTTCCATCATCGGGACGTTCGTGCATGGGTCGTTCTTTTACATGGGCGAGTACGTCCATGCGTTGAACGATGTCAACGAAGATTCACAGCCTGTGATCGCTGGGATGATGGAAAGGCATAAGAAAGTCCTGGTCATCACGTACGCTCCGCTTTTGATCTTTATCGTTGCTGCTTCGATCCTGTTTTCTGTTTTGGTGGCGTCTGGAAAGACCGCTTACCCGCTTTGGATGGCAGGCGTCACACCATTAACGATGACCATTGCCTGGCTACTGGTCAAGCGCGCCCTGCCGCAGTTTGTACGTGATTGGACCGAAGGCGCGGGATTCAACATCGCCTTCATGGTGTTCTTCGCTTTCACTACCACCACCCTTTGGAAATAACATGAAACCATCCACATCCATTCAAGATTATCTCAAGCGTATTTACGAACTGACCGAAAACGGCTTGCCCGCCAGCACCAATGACCTGGCGCGTGAGTTAAATGTCAGACCCGCGTCTGTGACAGGCATGATCCAAAAACTGGCTGCCGAAAAACCCGCACTGGTCGAATACCAAAAGCATCAGGGCGTCACCCTCACCTCCGCGGGGAAACGCGCCGCGCTTGAGGTGATAAGACATCACCGTTTGCTCGAAGCGTGGCTGGTGCAAACGCTTGGCTATTCATGGGACGAAGTCCACGAAGAGGCGGAACGGCTGGAGCATGTCATCTCGGAGGATTTCGAGCGACGGATCGCCGCCGCACTTGGCAACCCGACCCGCGACCCACATGGTGAGTTGATCCCCACTGCGGATTTGAAAATGCCAGTGGATGACACCACGCCGCTATCTTCCCTGCGAGCAAGCCAATCTGCGACGATCCAACGCGTCGTTGCCGCCGACCCGAACCTGCTTCGCCATCTCGACAGTTTGGGACTCACCCCAGGCATTCAGATCGAAGTGATCGAGTATTCCGAGTTCGACAATAACTTAACGGTGAAAGTTGGCAGAAAGGTCAATGTGCTTGGCTTGAACATTACGACAAAAATATTTGTAGAGATCCAAAAATAACTTTATCAATAGAAAGGTTTTACCCATATGAACGAAACAATTTTCAGAATCCTTGCCGCGCTCATCCTTTTCACAGGCGCAGGCATCTCCATTTACTTCCGCATGAAAGCGGACCGTGACTCAGGCGAAAGACTTTCCCGCAGTGCAGACGGCACACCGATGATGCTCGTCATCCGCATTGGTGGTTTGATACTCTGGCTCAGCCCAATCGTCTATCTGCTCAATCCGCAGTGGATGGCATGGTCAAAGATCGGGCTGCCCGAATGGATGCGCTTTTTCGGTTTCGGATTTGGCATCCTCGTGGTCGGATTGATCTACTGGCTGTTCATCAGTATTCAAAGCGGAATTACGCCAGTCAGCACTACACGCACGAATCACAAACTTGTAACGCATGGCATTTACCACTGGGTACGCCACCCGCTTTACAGTGTCGGCACATCACTCTATATCGCCTTTGCATTGATGGCAGATAACTGGTTCATTATTCTGCTGGCAGCGCTGGCATTCATCGCCATGGCGATCCGTACCCCGAAAGAGGAAGCGAATCTCATTGAGAAGTTTGGCGATGAATATCGCGAGTATATGAAGCGGACGGGTAGATTCCTGCCAAAGTTTTCAAAATAGATTTTGTGATATTCCCAATTTCAGATAATCGGAGAAAGACTTATGAAGAAAATAGTTTTAGCAGTTCTTACTTTATCCCTGCTCCTCAGCGCGTGTGCCACGGAGACAGGCAGCAATACTACAAACGGCAAGTTGAACATCGTCACCACCACAGGCATGATCGCGGATATTGTCATAAATGTGGGCGGGGAACATGTGGAAGTCACTTCTCTGATGGGACCTGGCGTAGACCCCCACTTGTACAAAGCCAGTGAAGGCGACATCCGCCGCTTACAAGAAGCGAATCTCATTTTTTACAACGGCTTACACCTTGAAGCGCAGTTGGGCGAAGTGCTGGAGAAAATGAACGACTTCAACATTACGACCGTCGCTGTCGCAGATGAGATCGACCCTGCGATTCTACTCTCGCACCCACAGTATGAAGATGCCTACGACCCGCACATCTGGTTCGATGTGACCTTGTGGATGCAGGCAGTCCGTCGGGTGCAGGAAACGCTTTCAGAAACTGATCCAGCCCACAAGTCCGCGTATGAGGCGAACGCGACAGCGTATCTCGCTCAACTTGAAGAATTGCATCAGTATGTTTTTAGTCAAGCGGAAAGCATTCCCGCTGAGAAGCGCGTCATCATCACTGCGCATGATGCGTTCAGTTATTTTGGCAGGGCATACGGCTTTGAAGTGCGCGGTTTGCAAGGCATCAGCACCGAGTCTCAGGCGGGCACAGCGGATGTGCAGGCGTTGGCAGAATTTATTGTTGAGCAGCAAATTCCCGCCATCTTTGTTGAGTCGTCGGTGCCGCAACGCAACGTGGAAGCGGTGCAGGCGGCGGTGCAATCGCAAGGCTTTGACGTGCAAATTGGCGGTTCGCTATTTTCGGATGCGATGGGCAGTGAAGGCACGCCCGAAGGGACGTACATCGGCATGGTGCGGCATAACATCGATACCATCGTGACCGCGTTGAAAGGTGAATGACATGGCAGTCAATGCGATTGATGTAACCGACCTGACGATTGCTTACAAAGACAAGCCCGTGTTGTGGGACGTGGACATGGAAGTGCCATCGGGCACGTTGATGGCAATTGTTGGTCCAAACGGTGCAGGCAAGACGACCATGATCAAATCCATTTTGGGATTGATCAAACCTGCGGCGGGACAAGTGTTGGTGTATGGCAAACCATATGCGGAGCAACGTCATCTGGTTGGCTATGTGCCCCAGCGCGGCAGTGTGGACTGGGACTTTCCCACCAGCGTGTTGGATGTGGTGATGATGGGACGCTACGGCGCGCTCGGCTGGCTCAAACGGCCAGGCGCTTCAGAACGTGCCGCGGCGTTGGATGCGCTCGATAAAGTTGGGATGAAGTCCTTTGCCGAGCGGCAGATCAGCCAACTCTCTGGCGGACAGCAGCAGCGTGTCTTTCTGGCGCGGGCGCTCGTGCAGGATGCGCAACTGTATTTCATGGACGAACCCTTCCAAGGTGTGGACGCCACCACCGAACGCGCAATTGTGACCTTGTTGCAAGAACTTCGCTCGGCTGGAAAAACAGTCGTTGTCGTTCATCACGATTTGCAAACCGTGCCCGAATACTTCGACTGGGTCACCATGCTCAACGTGCGCCGCATCGCTTGCGGACCCGTGGGCGATGTCTTCACCGACGAAAATCTGCGCAAAGCGTATGGCGGCAAGGTCGCCTTTTTGAGCGCGGAGAATGGGAGAAAATCCTGACGATAGACGACGGACGATGGACCATGTTCTCATCGTCCATCGTCCGCGGTCAATGGTCAACTCTTATGGACATCTCTCAGCTTTTCTACAATCTCTTATTCGATTACACCCTGCGGACAGTGGCGCTTGGCTCGGCGATTCTGGGAATCGTCAGCGGGGCGTTGGGGTCGTTCGCGGTGCTGCGCAAGCAAAGCCTGCTCGGAGATGCCATCTCTCATGCGGCATTGCCTGGCATTGTGCTCGCATTCCTGCTCACCCGCAGCCGCGAACCTGTCATCCTCATGCTTGGCGCGTTGATCGCGGGCTGGCTGGCGACGCTCTTCATGCTGAACGTCATCCGCACCACACGCATCAAAGATGACAGCGCATTGGGTTTGGTGCTTTCGGTCTTCTTCGGCTTCGGCTTGATGCTCTTGACCTTCACCCAACGTCTGCCCGATGCCACACAAGCAGGCTTGGACAAGTTCCTCTTCGGTCAAGCCGCCACCTTGCTGCAACGCGACGTGGTCACAATGGCAATCATCGGCGTACTGGCAATTGCCTTGCTGATGACCTTCTGGAAGGAATTCAAACTCATCACCTTTGATACTGAATACGCCGCAAGCCTCGGCTACCCTGTCCGCTTTTTGGATGTATTGCTCACCACCCTGTTGGTGGTTGCCATTGTGCTTGGCTTGCAAACCGTAGGCGTGGTGCTGATGTCCGCGATGATCGTGGCACCTGCCGCGGCGGCACGTCAGTGGACGGATAAACTCAAGAATATGGTCATCCTCGGCGGGCTGTTTGGTGCAATGGCTGGGGTCAGCGGCACACTCATTAGCGGTTCAGCGGAAAAGATTCCAACGGGTCCTGTCATCGTCTTGTGCATGAGCGCCATCGTTTTGTTCTCGATGTTGTTCGCCACCAATCGCGGACTGGTCTGGAACTGGTTCCGCAATTTACAGAACCGACGTCAACTGCGGGCGCAGGCAGTGTTGGGCGACCTCAACACGCTCGCCATGCAGCATCCCAACGAAGCACGCGGACATTCCTCCGCGGTCTTGCGCGCGATGAGTACCAATCCCGAAGGGGTATCGCTGGCGTTGAGTCAACTCAAGGAACAGGGCTTGGCGCAGGAACTCGGCAAAGATGCCTGGGCGTTGACTCAGGCTGGGTTGGATGAAGCAGGCAAAACCGAAGAGAAAGAGGCGTAGCATGTCATCCGCTCAAATTGAAATTCAAATCATCGCTTCCATCGTTGCAGTCGCATGCGCGTTGCCTGGCGTCTTCCTCGTGCTGCGCCGCATGGCAATGATGAGCGACGCCATCAGCCACACCGTTTTGCTTGGCATCGTCATCGCGTTCTTCGTCACCAAGAGTCTCAACTCGCCGTTGCTGCTCGTCGGTGCGGCGTTGATGGGCGTCATCACCGTCGTCCTTGTGGAGTTGCTCAACCGCACGCAACTCGTGCGCGAAGACGCCGCCATTGGGCTGGTCTTCCCCGCCATCTTCAGCGTCGCGGTCATTCTCATTTCGCGGTTCGCGGGCGATGTGCATCTCGACACCGATGCCGTGTTGCTTGGCGAATTGGTCTTCGCGCCGTTCAACCGCCTCAAACTTTTTGGCATGGATATCGGACCCGAAGCGCTCTACACCACGGGCGGCATTCTGCTGCTCAACCTGATCTTTGTGATCATCTTTTACAAAGAACTCAAACTCGCCACCTTCGACCCCGCCCTCGCCGCCGCGCTTGGCTTCGCACCCACCGTCATCCACTACGCGTTGATGACACTCGTTTCACTTACGGCTGTTGGTTCGTTCGATGCCGTCGGCTCGGTGCTCGTGGTCGCTTTCATGATCGCGCCACCCGCTGCCGCGTATCTGCTGACCGACCGCCTCTCGCGCATGTTGATCTATTCCGCACTCATCGGGATTTTCTCTGCCGTGAGCGGATACTGGCTCTCCTATCTTTTGGATGCCTCCATTGCGGGTTCAATGGCGACGATGACGGGCGCTTCTTTCTTAATCTCGTACCTGTTCGCCCCCGAGCGCGGACTCCTCGCCCAAGCCCGACGCCGCCAAAACCAACGCATCGAGTTTGCGCTGACTATGCTGACAATGCACATCGCCAATCACACCGCCGCGCAGGAAGCCGAGATCGAAAACGAAGTCATCCACCTCAACGAACACCTCAAGTGGACTCCGCAATTCGCGATGGAAGTCGTCGGCACTGCCGAGCGGGCAGGCTTGGTGACACAACGAAACGGATTGCTCACATTAACCGAAAGCGGCTTGCAACGGGCGAATCAGGAATTTAGCAATTAACAAGTGTCAGGTGAATAGCCTGACCTACAAAAAAGTGATAGTCACCCCTCAGGCGACTGTCACTTTTTTTACAGAACATTATCACATTGACAATCATCTCATAATCAAATAATATATGAACAATTGCTCATATATTCAGTCATGAAACTTACCGAACTCAAAGCCATTCAGTTAGCCGAACTCTTCAGTTCCCTCAGCGACGCGAGCCGCATCCGCATCATCGCACTGCTCATCGGCGGGGAAATGTCTGTCCGTGCCATTGCGGATGGACTCGGCATGACCGAATCCGCCGTCTCACATCAATTGCGCGGGCTGCGTCACATGCATCTCGTCCGCGCGCGGAAATCGGGCAGGCAGGTCTTTTACACATTAGACGATGACCATGTCTCGCGTCTGTTCACTTTGGGATTAGACCATGTCCAACATGGATGATTTTATGAACACAAAACTTTATCAAGGAGTTTAGCATGTCAAAAAAGAAGAAAAAAAGCAACAATTCCTCGTTCCCAACCATCCTGTTCGTGGGCGGTGGAATCGCTTTGATCGCAGCGGCGTTTTTGCTTTTCAGCCAAAATAACACAACTGCGCCCGTTGCCGAAGCGCCCATCGAAGAGGGAATTCCGTACCCTGAAATTGCCAGAGTCTCGCTTGCTGAGTCCAAGTCTGCGCTGGATGCTGGGTCTGCGATCCTTTTGGATGTACGTTCCGCGGATGCCTTTGCAGGGCAGCACATTACAGGCGCGGTCAACATCCCTGTCAACGATCTGGCGGCGCGTCTGGACGAACTCGACCCAAATGCGTGGATCATCCCCTACTGCACCTGACCAAGCGAAGAATTGAGCGCCCGTGCGGCGTCCATCTTGCTTGAAAACGGTTTTACCAATGTCACCCCCATGCTCGGTGGTTTTGCAGCCTGGATCGATGCTGGCTACCCGACTGAACCCTAAAGAAAGACGAAAGATGAAAAAAAAGTTCAACACAATCTATTCTCTGCTAATTGCTGCATTTTTACTGACGGCGTGTCAGGCAGCCGAGAAAGCCCCGCAAGCGGGCATTGAAGCAGACATGGGCGGATACAAGTACCGCGTCATTTCTGTGACGGAAGCACAGTCCATGCTGGAGAATAAAGACTTCATCATGCTCAACGTGTATACACCGTGGGAGAAGGACATTCCGCAGACCGATCTTCGTATCGGCTACGATGTGCTTCCAGAAAACATGCACCAACTCCCAGCGGAGAAAGATGCGAAGATCGTCGTCTATTGTTTAAGTGGCGGCATGTCCAAGAAAGCGGTTGCCACACTCGTCACCAGCGGTTACACCAATATCTGGATGATCGATGGCGGGCTGACTTCGTGGGAAGCGGCAGGGCTGCCAACCGAAAAATAATATGAACCAAATTCAAACCATCGAGATACCCATTGCAGGCATGGATTGCACCGAATGCACGCAGCATGTTCAACATGCGATTGCGGGCGTGAACGGCGTAAAAAAGGTGGATGTATTTCTATCGTCTGAAAAAGCCATTGTGCAATTAAATCCATCGGTAGTGAACATGGCAGAGATTCGCACAGCGGTAAAAAATGCAGGGTATTCCATTGCAAAAGACGAGGAAGAAAAAACACCGAATGCCATGCTCGCGGATTTCTCACGCCGCATGTTCACCGCCTTTGGGCTGGCGTTCGGCGCGGTCATCATTATCGTTGTCCTTGGTGAATGGCTGGGGTGGCTCGATGGTTTGACTGAATTCATCCCATTCCCTGTTGGGGTTGCACTCGTATTGCTCGGCGGCGCACCGATCTTCTTCAACGTCATCCGCGCCGCGCTGAAGAAACAGGTCATTGCGCATACGCTGATGAGCGTCGGCGCGATTGCTGCGCTCGTCGTCGGCGAGTGGACAACGGGCATGGTGGTCATCTTCTTCATGCACATCGGCAACTACACCGAACGCCTTACTGCCGAAGGTGCGCGCCGCGCTGTCAAAGACCTGACGGCGATGGCCCCGCAAATTGCGCGGGTGGAACGAGATGGTGAAGAAAAAGAAATTCCCATTGCAGAAGTCGAAATGAACGACGTTGTGATCGTCCGCCCTGGCGAAACGATTCCTGTGGATGGCGAAGTCATTGCGGGTCATGCGGCAGTGGATCAATCATCGGTGACGGGCGAGTCGATGCCTGTGGAAGCAGGCGTCGGTTCGCAAGTGCGAGGCGCGACCATCCTCAAGCAGGGCACGCTCAAAGTGCGCACACAAGCCGTCGGGGCACAGTCCATGTTCGGGCGCGTCATCAAAATGGTGGAAGAAGCCGAAGCGCACCGCGCAAACGTGCAGCAATTCGCCGATAAATTCAGCGCGTATTATTTACCCATCGTCGCAGGCATCGCCGCGCTGACATTTTTATTCAGCCGCAACGCGCTCGCCACAGCGGCGGTCTTGTTGGTGGCTTGCTCTTGCACCATCGCACTCGCCACGCCCATCGCCATGCTCGCCACGATTGGCTCAAATGCAAAACGCGGCGTGCTCATCAAAGGCGGCAAATATCTTGAAACGCTTGCCCGCGCCGATGTCTTGTTGATCGATAAAACAGGGACGCTGACTCTTGGCAAGCCGATCGTGACGGATATGATTTCATTGAACGGCATGGACGAGAACACGCTTCTTTCCTACGCCGCATCTGCTGACCGTTACTCTGAGCATCCCCTCGCCGACGCCTTGCGCCGCTCCGCGCAGGAACGCGGCATAGCCTTGCGCGAGATCACCAACTTCGAATCGCTGACAGGCATGGGCGTGCGTGCAACCGTGGATGGCAAAATCGTTTCGGTCGGACGCAACACGCTGATGGATTCATCCGCGCCGCAACAAGCCAAAGAGTTGGAATCGCAAGGCAAGACCGTTCTATTTGTTTCAATTGATAATTCTCTTGCGGGCTTTATTGCCGCCTCCGACACATTGCGAAACGATGTACCAGAAGCATTGCAGGAAGCAAAACGACTTGGCATAAAAAAGATCGAACTACTCACAGGCGACAATGAACGCGTGGCGTCCTCGGTTGCGCATTCGCTGAACATTTCCTATCGTGCAGCCTTGCTGCCTGAAGATAAAATCCGCATCGTCAAAGAATATCAATCACAGGGACATATCGTCGTCATGGCAGGTGATGGCATCAACGACGCGCCCGCGCTCGCCCAAGCAGATGTAGGCATCGCCATGAAAGCAGGCAGCGACGTCACCATCGAAGCCGCCCATATCACCCTCCTGCGCGAAGACTGGATGCTGATTCCACAAGTCATCGCCGCCGCCCAACGGACGATGCGTGTGGTAAAGGGCAATCTTGGTTTCACTGCGGCTTTCAACATCGTCGGGCTTACGCTGGCGGCATTCGGATTTCTTCCGCCCATGTTGGCGGCTGCACTGCAATCCATCCCAGATTTGGGAATTCTCGGTAATTCGGCGCGCTTGTTGAAAAATCAATAACAGGAGAATACCCCATGTCTCAAGCCGTCAAAGCGGGACAACTTTTATCCCTGCACAATAATGGAAAACTGCTCATCCTGCCCAATGTGTGGAATCCTATTGGTGCGCGGATGCTGCAAGCCAAAGGTTACCCCGCCGTTGCCACTGCCAGCGCTGCCATTGCTGAGTCTCTTGGCTACAGCGATGGTGAACAACTCAAACTGGACACCATGCTAGACATGGTTGCCCGCATCGTTCGCAGCGTGGATATACCCGTCACCGCCGATTTTGAAGCGGGGTATTCCGACAACATTGCAGGTTTGCAGGAAAACATTTCAAGACTGCTCGATACCGGCGCTGTCGGCATCAATTTTGAAGACAGTTTCGATGACAGTACCCGCCTACGCCCCATCTCCGAACAAGTAGAGCGCATCAAAGCAGTGCGCGAAGCGGCAGACCGAAAAGGTATCCACCTCGTTATCAACGCCCGTGCCGATAGTTTCTTCGCTGAAGGCTTTGCATCTGAAGAAGAACGCATCGAAGATGTCGTCACCCGCTTAAATGCCTACGCGCAAGCAGGCGCGGACTGTGTCTACCCCGTTGGGCGCGGCGATAAGGAGACGTTGCAAATTTTACGGAAGCGAATCTCCGCGCCGATCAACGTGCTTGCCACGGCAAAGACCGCCAGTTTGAAAGAAATGCAAGAGTTGGGAATCAATCGCGTAAGTTTTGGACCGTATCTCTTCCGCTCACTTTTGGCAAAACTCTCCGAAATGCAGGATGAGATCCTGAACATGGGCGGATACGGCATCGTAATGAATGGGATTTTGTCAGGTAGTGATATGAAGAAATATCTACTCGAAGGCAGGGAATAAACAGCGTTGTGGCTGCGACTTTGTTGCTATATCCCGGCGTTACTTAAGACAGCGGAAACCTCGGAGAGCAGTTTTGTCAGCGTGGGATACTTCACCTCGAAACGTTCCACAGCTCGTTGCATCCGTTCGAGAATGGAAGGCGTTTTCCCTGCCCGATCCAGCAGGTCCTGAATATCCTGTTCAAGGTCAAGCAGCAATTTCCGCTCTTCGTCGTCTACACGGTCCACGCTTTGAAGCTCGGCGTGGACCTTTTCAAGCAATGAGTCAAGATGTTTGTCGTCCATGGTCGCAACTCCTTTCGAGGACCGATCTCCAATCTTATTGTACAACCAAACCGACAATTTTCCCCGCCCATAACAGGGCAACAGCGTCGGTCGAAAATAACATTACACGGCCGGTGACAAGCGATTTTCTGTGATAATCGTCCATTGAAATTCATCGACACCCGTTATACAATGAAATGTGCCCGGCTCACGCCGAGGGTTCGGGGGATCGAGTTTTTTTTATTTCTCTCGTTTGGCTGAAGTTTCCGCCGTTGACATAACTTATTCGATTCGCGTATACTTTTCAGCAAGGGAAAACAACGATGCATAATGAGGGTTTGGAACGTTCAAATAAAAATGCAAGCATTTTCGAACCGATCCGGGAGATGGAACTCGACCATCTTGGCAGGCTTCAATTTGCCCGCCAGATTCTGGATAGAGTCTCCGAGCCGGACTGCCCATCCACGCTTGGATTGTATGGAAACTGGGGGGTTGGCAAAACATCCATCCTGAACCTGATGCAAGCGCTCAACGAAAAACTCGAAAATGAGAGGCGCGCCCAGCCTCTCATCCAATATCTGGATGTATGGCGTTACGAGATTTCCGGCGACCTGTCCATCCCACTGCTCGTGCAAGTCCGCAACCTCATTGGCGAGTCTGCGCCGCCCGGTTACACAAAAAGCTGGCGGCGAATTCTGGGCGTGCTGGCACAGGCTGGCACAGATCTCCTGCTCAGAAATATTCTCAGGCTGGAGTTGGGCGATGTCAAAGGGTACGTCGAAAACCTCAAGGATGTCGCGCCGGATAAGCCCAACCTGCGAGACCTCGACACCCTGATGGATGACATCCGGGATGCGCAGGACATGTTCAGGGAATTGGTGCAGCTCACCCGCCAAACGCATCAGAACCGCCGACTTGTCTTTTTGATCGACAACCTGGACCGCTGCTCCCCTGAAAATGTTGTGCGCCTGCTCGAATCGACCAAAAATTTCCTTGATGCGCCCGGCTGTACCTGGGTCTTTGCCATGGATTCCGGAGTGATCGCCAGTTACATCGACCGCAAATACGAAGGTACGGCAATGGACGGAAACAGCTATCTCGACAAGATCATCCCCGAGCAATATCACATTCCGCCTGTTTCAGCAGCAAGCCTTCACAAATTTTTTCAAAGCGCCATCCTCTCTCCCAGACCAGGGCTGCCAAGCATCGACCCCCAAAAGATTCCGCAATTGCCCGAAGTGCTGGTCCCGCGCCGCCTGTTGAAGACCGCGCATCGCTTTTACAGATCGTACGCCATGCCCGTTCCAACGGGAACATCCGCCGACCCGGATACGATCTTTGCGCTCATCCTGCTGTACAACACCTGGCCCGCCTTCTATGAACGGTTCTCATCCAATTCCCCCGAGCATGTGCGCGGCATTCTCGAAAATTTCGCGGGAGGTCCCAACCCGATCCCTTTGCATAAAGAGCTGACCGAGAATCGCTCGCTCACCCACTATATCCATTCCTGCTTCATCAAGGGACAAAAACTTGAAGAAGCCTGCGGGCTGCTGGCGAGCGGCATGACGTGGCTGCGGGAGATGGGCTTGCCATGACCTCGGACCGTTTTAACCTGCGCGGGTTTACATTCTGGCAGAGGTTTCTTCGTTTCATCATCCTCATTGCAATTATCGTCATTGCTTGGGAAGATATCAAGAACACGTATGCAGGATTACACAACTATTTCCTGTTTCGCATGCCCATCCCGGATGTAAGCGGCGACTCTGCGCTGAGACTCTTCATCGGACTGCTTGGGCTGCTCTTCATCTATGCCATCTTCATCCTGTGGTTCGTCCACTTCGTGCTGCCGATCACATCGCCCAATCAGGTCATCCCGGCGTTCCTGCGGATGATCAAATTCGGCATCACGATGGGTCGCTGGCACGGACCGGCGGTCTTTGTCCGCGATGGCATCGTGGACGGAAGCCACGAGGAATTCAGCAAGAACAGCGCCGGGGTGGCGTTCCTAGACCTGAGAAGTGCAATGGCGCTCGATAAAGTCCGGGAGAAGGTGGATGAAGAGTTCGTTGAAGATGTATCCAAACCACAGAGAGTCCGCTTCTCCTTCCGCAAAGTAAAGCCATATCCGGCGCATGTCCGCGTGGTGGGACCGGGGTTGGCATTCATCGAAAAGAACGAAAAAATCACTGGGTCGGTGGATTTACGCGTTCAATCCCGCTCACGCAAGGATGTCATCGCCGACACCCGCGACGGTATCCGCGTCAAAACGTCAGTGTCTGCCTCATTTACGCTTGGAGAACCGCCGGAAATTCTCGATGTCTGCCTGGTTAACAATCAGGTTCACGTTATCGAATGGAAGAAAGACCCTCCGGCAGGGATGAAAATCGTCAGTAAACTGAGTCAGGATCTCCATGAGGGAGATGCGGATGAAATCCGGAACTTCCTGCGTAACCATCCCAGCCCGCTTTCAGTCACTTCACAAGTGCCGGAAAAAAAATTCCCCTATTCCTTCAACGCCGAACGGGTGAAACAGGCGATCTATATGATCACACACCTGCACGAACCGAACCCAACCCCCATGAAGCGCTGGCATGAGTGGCCCCAGGATGTGGCAGCGGAAAAATTCCGCATTTTGCTTTCGCATGAAACTTTTATGAATTTGTATGCGCCAGATGATTCTTCAGCAAACCCGATGGGCGATCTGCGAAAAAAACTCGGGCTGGCTGTTCGAAACACAGGCGTGCTGGCTTATCGCGTGGTGCATCGTGAGAACGGAGAAGACCTGAAACCCGGGGATATCCTCCTTGAACGCGACCTGGTCTTCCTCCCGCCGCAGATGCTCACCCGACCCGATGTGCTTCGAGATCGCGGCATCAAGGTGCTCAACGCCGGCTGCGGAGACCTTGAGCCGATTGATAAGGACGTGCGCGATAAGTTCAAGGATAGCTGGCTGTCGATCAAGCGCAAAGAAGAGATGCTCAAACGCGCCGATTATGAACTGGAAGCGACACGTATCAAGAATCATGCCCGTGTCCGTGTTCAACGAAGCATGTACTATAACTTTAATAAGATTCTCGAAAAACAGGAATATCCGCGTGAAGCGCTGGCGATCTTGATCTTCCAGGAATTGGAGGCGGCTGCAGCAGACCCTGAAACGCGCAAGTTGCTGCCAGACAATACGTTGAATTTGATGCAAAGCATTAGTCAAATGCTGATGCAAAACCCAAAGGATGAATCTGGCGAGGCAAAGTCGCTCCCTGAGGATAGCAGTACATGAAACCGACTACTTGTAGAACGACCTTATGAATAGACAAAACCTTTCCGGTTTGATCTTTGGCGACAGCATGCGGATTGGAATGATTCGCTTTGTTGTGCTGGTCGAAATTCCCGTCCTCCTGTTCCTCTTCAATGCATTCAAGGGGTTTGCAGGGCGTTATTTCCCCTTCCTCAACACCCTGCTGTTGATGTACTTCTTTGGGCTGATCGGCGCGCTGGCAACGGCAGTATATTACCTCAAGGATATCTACCGATACGATTTCGACAAAGTTCCCTTCCGCTATTTTATGATCTGTTTCTTTGGGATGTTTACTCCGAAGATCCGCGTCAATCACCGTATGGAGGATTCGCCCTGGCATGAGACGGTGGAAAAGATCGGTGGACCGGTGTATATGGATGTCGATCCTGGCTATGTCGTGCTGACCGAATCGCTGACCGCGCCGGAGAAGGTCTACGGTCAGGGTAAGAAGCGCTTCCTTTCCCGCCGCGAACGGATCCAGGCGATGGTGGATTTGCGTGAACAGGAAAGCACGGTCGCTTCCATCACTGCCAATACCAAAGATGGGATCCAAGTGACCGTCAAAGAGACAAAGTTTAACTACCGCATATGGGACCCGCGCTGGGACGTCCTCTACCGCGAGAATAAGTCGGAACGTAACCCCTACCCATACTCCCCACAGGCGATCCGCGATTTCGTGTACAACCGTCCGGTTCAAATGAGTCTGCTCAACCAGCCCGAGCAGGTCTCATGGGAGAGTGCCGTTCGCGGGAAAGTGAGCGGCATCATCCGAGGCTATATCAGCAAACATAAACTGGACGAGATCATCGCCCCGCGTGAAAATCTCACCCACCAAGATCGGGATGAAGTCGTCAAAGAAGGATATGACCCAAAATTCAAGGAAGGGTTGCGCGAATTTGGAACCATCCTGCGCTGGTGGGACCCGGGGGCTTTCAGCAGCGAAGTGGATGTGGAAAAGCAACACATTGCCAATTGGGGTGTAAAACTCGCCGGAGATATCCAAATCAGTCAAGCCCATGGCGATGCGCAGCAGATAGCTTATGAGGAACTAGGGCGAGCGGAGGCGGAAGCTGAACTGCTTGTGAGCATCATCAATGCCATGGACGGCTTGCCGCTTGGCAGCGACAAGATTCGAACTATGCAAAACTTAATTCTTCTGCGCACAGCACAAGTCATTAAGGCATTAGGTTCAAATAATAAATTGCCAAACGGAACAAAAGAATAAAAAATCCAAGAAATCGCACCGCCGAAGAGGAAATGCTATGGCTAAGGACGAAGATTCGATCAATACCCTGAAGGTCTGGTTCAAAAAAACGTTGTTATGGTTGCATGTAGATGGCTCAACAGCAGTATTCCAACGTCCACACCAGAAACTGTTTAATCTAATGGAGAATGCATACAATGCAAATCAATCCAACCAAGTCTGGAGATATGTTGGGGAACTCGAGGAATTAACCCAAACGGCGGACCCTGCCTATCGTGGAGAGGTTATGCTGCGCTGCGCGAAGATTTCGTGCGATCTGGAAAACCTAAAAGAAGCTTTGCGCTTTTGCAATGAGGCAGAAATAAAATTCAAGACCTATCCTCATTTACATGCGGTTGTGTTATGGATGATCGGTTGCATTCACTGGGTGAATAATTCGCACGTTAAAGGTATCGCTAATTGGCAGGAGACCATCCAAATTTTCACAAATGAGCAGCAGAATTGGAGCCTCGTTCCTGAAAAAGTAAAATGGTATACCAACGTAATTCCCATGTTAGAAAATTACCTGGAACAAGCCATGGATTCAGATACATTACCTGCCTATAAAGAAGGCCTGCATGAGGTCTACAATGGCGATCCTACGGCTTTAAAATGGGTGGACTGTCAGATCCATGATGAAGTACCGGCAGGCGGATTTGGCGCGGTTGGTTTTGAGCAACCAGAACTTAACCTTGAAATTTCAGAGGTTCTGATCGAAGGAACTCCCTACAAAGCCTATAAAATCCGTGAGATCGAAACCGATCCACCCACCGATTCGGTCGTCATACAACAAAAACGGAAATACCATACCCTGCGCATCAAAGGCGACAGCATGAACCGCGCCACTCCGGTCCCCATCGAACATGGAGATTATGTTTTTGTTCTCGCGCAGACCACCGCGAACAACGACGAAATCGTTGTAGTGGAAATCCGCGACAACGACTCGCGCGCAACGGTGAAACGACTGCAAAGGATCGGCAACCGGCTGATTCTCATTCCCGAAACCTCAGACGAAACTATCAAGAACCTGCCGGAATTCAGCAGGGATTATTCCGAACGTGAATTGAGCATCGTGGGCGTAGTTGAGGCGGTCTTCAAGAAAAAGACCTAAGGGATGAGAAATTCACGAGTTTTGGCATAATCCATTATCTCGAAAGAAATTTCTCCATCAGTGAAAATCCTTTCAACCGTGGCTGTCACTGGCATTTGACCACCTGCCCCACAAAAATGACGGTACATCTTTAGAAACTTGACATTACATCTTTTAAAAGATGACAGTACATTTTTGGAAAAAGACCGGTCAGATGTTGGAATCGGAAAGGGCGCACAATCTTGGATGGTGCCTCTCTTTTATTGAGAATTTCCCTTTTAAAACCGCAAGCGCCCCATAATGGGGCGCTTTTGCGAGTTGAGTATAATTTTCAAACCGTATTGGACAATTCGTTATTACTTTTCATGTTATCTTCCACGTAGTAGGAATATAAACATTCGAATTGCCATTCCTGTTGCAACGGACAACAAGAATACTTCGATTGCAAGAGTAGTTTCCATTTTTACCTCCTTTCCATTTCCTTGTTGTAGGGGCGGACGAATCGTCCGCCCCTACAACTTTCAAACCCGCAACCTTCCAACCTGTCAACGCACTACCCCGCTAGCACTCCGAATACCCGCAGGCATAGCACTTGCGGCAGCCTTCTTCATTGACCACGGCGGCTTCGCCGCATTCAGGGCATAGGTCACCGATTCTCATGGCAGGTGCGGCATGTTCATTTCCATTGCCGTTGCCACCGTTCGCTCCCGCAAGGGAGTTGTACTTGACCTCCTCGACCACGATCCCGTTCCTATCATTCAGATATTGATCCAATACCTGACCAATGCCATCAGGCAGGGAACGCACGCGGTTCGGACCAAAGCCGAGCGAGCGTCCGCCGCCGATGCCGATCAGTTGCACCACCACTTCACGCAATCTGTCCAGCGGGGCAATCGGCGACGCCATGCGCAAAATGTATGAGATCAACCGTCCAATCGCCTCGGAAACCGCCGCCGTTTCGGAGCCAGCCTTCGCCGTGTTGACGAATGTCTCGAAGGGTTGGTCGCCGCCGTTCTCGTTGATGGTCACGAACGTCTTGCCGACGGGCGTGTCGATGTTGAAGGTGCGCCCGGTCAATGCCTTGGGACGCGGCTTCTTGGTCCCATGCCACATCGTCCCCGCAGGGGGAATGGTAGGTACAGGCTGGGGAGCGGGAGAAGTTTTCGGTTCGACCGAGGCGGGGGCTTTCTTCTCCGCGGTGGCTTTGGTCTCCAACACCACCTTGTCGCGTGAGCCGGTCACATACACGGTAATGCCTTTGCAGCCCAGTTCCCATGCCAGCATGTACGCGGTGGCAACGTCCGCTTCACTGGCGCCTTCGGAGAAGTTGACCGTCTTCGAGAGTGAATTGTCCACAAAGGCTTGCAGCGCGCCCTGCATACGCACGTGTTCCTCGGCGGTAATATCGCCGGACACCACGAAGGTATCGCGCACGGCTTGCGGAATTTCAAGGATGTGCTGGCAGGTTCCCTCGCTCATCACCTGCTCCACGATCTCCTGGCGCTTCTCTTCGCCCAGACCAAGTTTCTTCAACGCCTCGTCAAAGCGCGGGCTGGCATAGGTCAGTTTCAGATCCTTGCCGTTATCGTTGACGTGGCGGATATAAGCCAACGCGAAGACAGGTTCGCAGCCGTAGCCTTCACAACCGGCGACGGTGGCGATGGTTCCGGTGGGCGCGACGGTGGTCTGCGCGGCATTTCGGATACCATGCTCTTTGATGCCGTTCACCACCGCTTCCCATTTGACCTCGGGTCTGTTCCAGTTATTCTGATACTTCATCAAGGCTGTTGGCGCTTTCCACTGCATATCGTCCATATCGTAGATGGAGTTTTGAATGGCAGGGAAGGGACCGCGTTCCTGCGCGAGTTCGACACTGGTCAGCATGGCGTGGTAGCGTACAAATTCCATGATCTGCGCGCCGAATTCCTGACCTTCCTTCGAGCCATAGCGCACGCCCACATGGTACATCAGGTCGGCAAGACCCATGATCCCCAACCCAATGCGGCGGGCGCGATGCGCGGCTTCCTTGAGCTGCGGCACCGCCGGAACATAGGCATTCGCTTCGACCACATCATCGAGGAAGCGCGTGGAAGTGACCACGCTCTGCCGCAAAGTTTCCCAATCCACCGTGCCATCCGCTCCGCAATGCTCGTTCAAATTGACCGAACCGAGACAGCAGTTCTCGTACGGTCCAAGCCATTGTTCTCCGCACGGATTCGTCGCCTCAAGCGGGTACAAATGCGGCACCGGGTTGCTGCGGTTGGCGGCATCCAAAAAGAGCACGCCAGGCTCGCCGTTGTGGTGCGCCTGTTTGACGATCTTATTGAACAATTCACGTGCGTTTACCTTCTTATAGGTATGGATGGTGATGCCTTCGGCTTCGGCTTGTTCGAGCGTGCCGCTGAAGCCTTTCTTCTTCATCTCCACCAGGTCGGGGAAGCGCAGTTCCCATTCCTTGTCTTCTTTCACGGCTTGCATGAACGCGTCGGTGATTCCAACCGAAATGTTAAAGTTGGTAATATGGTTCTCGTTGATCTTGCAGGTGATGAAATCTTCCACATCCGGGTGATCCACGCGCAAGACTGCCATGTTCGCGCCGCGACGCGTGCCACCCTGGGCGATCTCACCGAAGGCGTGGTCGTACACCCGCAAAAAGCCAACCGGTCCGGTGGCTTGCCCAGCTGAGGTCTGCACCCGTGCGCCTTGCGGGCGCAGGCGAGAGAAGGAAAAGCCGTTGCCGCCGCCTGTCTGCTGGATCAGTGCGGCGTCTCGCAGGGTTTGAAAGATGCCCGCGCTGTGTCGTCCCATGTCGTCGGTAATGGGAAGGACGAAACAGGCAGCCAGCTGCCCCAGCGGAGTCCCGGCACCGGTAAAAGTTGGAGAGTTCGGGAAGAATTTCTTGCTGGAAAGCAGGTGGTAGTATTCGACTGTTCTTTTTTGTACGTCCGCGCCCCATTGCTCTTCGACCTTGGCAACATGGTAGGCGACGCGCCAGAACATTTCCTCGACATTTTCGGCGGGTTTGCCGTCATCGCCGCGCCGGACGTAACGCTTCATCAACACCTGGCGGGCATTATCCGTTAACTGCGCTTTGGGCAGTCCCTTCGGCATGGGAGGCGTGGGCAGGAGACCGTTCTTGATAATAGGTTCAGCAGATTTGATTGCCATATGGCACTCTCCTATAGATTTTTTCTTTCTCGCAAGAGCGACCCGTCACGGGATGCACTGGTCAGGCCAGAGGCAGGGCACTCCTGCGGTGTTGAACAGGGATACAAAAAGGCAAAGACACTCCCCCCTTGGGGGTCTTTGCCTGGATTAGTCTTCAAGCAAGTGGTCGATTTCAGTGCGAATGGATTGCAAATCGTCCAGACCAAGGTACACAATCGCATAGCGGATGTATGCGATCTGATCCACCTCCTTCAAGATCGCCATGACGAGGTCGCCCACTACACGGGACGAAACCTCTGCCTTGCCCATCTTCTGCAATTGCGCTTCCACCTGCCCGATCATGCGTTCAATATCTGCGGCGGAGACGGGGCGTTTGGCGCAGGAAATGCGAATACCGCGAGCCATTTTCTCACGGTCGAACTCTTCACGCGTGCCGTCCTGTTTGATGATAAGCGGCACCGCCAATATGGGTCTTTCGTAGCTGCTGAAGCGCTGGCGGCACTTCAGACACTCGCGGCGGCGGCGGATTCCCCCGTGGCTGTCATGAGAGGTATCCAGAACCTTTGAGTCATGATGTTTGCAATACGGACAACGCATCCGAAAAGGTACTCCAATTTTAGAACAAATGTTATAGCCATATATGGGCGTTTTAGCACTGCATCCCCGTACATATGGTCAAAGTGTTCGGCATTGTAGCACCATCGCTGGGCATTTGCAAGAGGAAAAACGGGTGATTTATCTTAAAATATCATTACATTTTCCCCAAGTTTGATGCGCGCATTCTGTCATTGCAAAAATACGCAAAAGATTCCAAAAGTTGAACTTTCGGAATCTTTGCCTGAATTCCAGATCACATATGCAAGAGAACTATTTATAGATTGTTCAAAAATTTCATAACGCGTGGGTTGAAGTCTTCGGGGTGGCATTGATGCGGCACATGTCCACATACTGGAAAGGTATGCGCCCCCTTGAGGTTTGGCAGCGCCTCCGCCAGATCTGGGAAGGAGGTCGGCGAAAGGGTTTGGTCGCGTCCGCCCCACAGTAGTAGAGTCGGCTGATGGATGCGCGAAAGGTCCAGGTCAAGGGCAGGAAGCGTGCGCGGGATGTTGTAGATGCCGGAGGCGGCGCGTTTGTAATCCAGCGCCGTCTGGTAGCGGATGTGTTCCGGCAAGGTGTGCGATTCACGCTGTCCAATGTAGGTGGAGAAACTGGTCACATCCACGAGAAAGCGAAAGATCCGATACGGAGTTCGTTCGATCAAGGAGGTGTTGATCAGTTGATGGTGGAATACTTTTTGGAGGATGGGCGGCAGTTGTGTAAGATCGTAAAATGGGTTGATCAAAACCAGCGCCCGGACCCGCTCGGGATGGCGCAGCGCATAAAGCAGCGACAAGCCGCCGCCAAGCGAATGCCCAATGAGGGTCATTGGCTCGCGCAGGTGCAGCGAATCGATCCAATTCGAAAAATGGGTGAAGGTATTTTCAACCGTGTAGTCGTGAACACTTCGCGGTTTGACGCTCTCGCCATGACCTAGCAGGTCAAGCGCATATCCTGCATAGCCGGATGCGGCAAGTTCGGGCAGCAGGTCATCCCAATCGTGCAGCGACGCAGTCAAGCCGTGTACCAGCACAACCGGTTCGCCTTCGCCTTGTTGAACGTAGTTCACTTTTTGATCGTCCCCCACCACCATGCTGCGATACATGATGCTTTTTGTATCCAGTGTTGCCATAGACTCCTACAAACATCGCCGATATCATCGGGCGGAATTTTCCAATCGTACCTTAGTTTCGCGGATCGGACGATTCCAATTCCGCAAGGTCATTCGCTTGCAGCGATCTGTTTCCCGTACCGCTTCGCCAGTTCCCTTCTTAATACTTTGCCGATAAAGGTTCGCGGAAATTCATCCATGAAGATGACGAAACGCGGCACAAGATGCGGCGGGAGCCGGCGTTTGCAATATGCAATGACCGATTCGGCGCTGGGCTTTTCCCTGCCAGCAATGACAAAAGCGAACGGATGTCCTGCCACGGCAACCACTGCCACTTCCTTGATCTGGGGAATTTCGTAGATGACTTCCTCCACATCGCGCGGGAAGGCGGGCTCGCGTCCCGCTTTTTCGGGATACCACATGTCTGCCTTGCGGGCGATGATGCGGAAGAAACCGTCCTCGTCTACCTGCGCCACATCCCCGGTCAACAGCCAGCCGTCCTTCGTCAGGACCTGGTTGGTGGCTTCTTCATTCTTCCAATAACCCATCATTACCTGCGGACCACGTACCGCCAGTTCGCCGATCTGTCCCGGTTCCACTTCGCGGCTGCCGGTCTTCAGGTCCACGATCACGGCTTGGGTGGATGGAAGCGGCACACCAATGCTGCCCACCCGTCGGTTCTTGTTCAATGGGTTGGCATGGGTCACAGGCGAGGCTTCGGTGAGCCCATAGCCTTCCACCAGTTTTCCTTTGGTCAACTTCTCGAAGGATTCTTGCACTTCCACGGGCAGGGGCGCAGAACCGCTGATGCACGCCTTGATGGATTTGATCCCATATTTACGCACACCACGGAAGTTGTTGATGGCAACATACATGCTCGGTGCGCCGGGGAAGATGGTTGGTCTGTACTTTCTAATGGCTTTCAACACTTCCAGCACCTGAAACTTCGGCTTGAGGATCAGCGCCGCGCCGATGGAAACCGGCACGTTCAGCGCCGTGGTCAAGCCATAACTATGGAAGAACGGAACCACGCATAGAAATCTCTCCCTACCTTCTTCGGCATTCGGCAGCCAATGACGGGTCTGGATGGCGTTGGCGACCAGATTACGATGCGATAACATCACGCCTTTCGACTGTGCCGTTGTCCCGCCGGTATAAATGATGACCGCCAGATCCTCGGGCTGCACTTCCACCGCAGGCGATTTCGTCTCCTGTTGAGCCAGCCAGCGGTTCCAATGCAGCGAGTTCTGCACGTCCAAGCCGCGATTGCGCCAGCGGGAGATCAAATACTTGGGGAGCGAAAGATACTCGGCAGGGTCGGTCAGGACGACATGCGGAACACCAGTACCATCCTTGATCTGTTTCGCCAGCCCCGACCAAGCCGATAAGGTGACCAATACCGACGCATCTGACTCGTGGATCTGTCGGATCAGTTCCTCGGGCTCGGTCATCGGGGGAATGAGTACCGCTACCGCGCCAGCCTTCATCGCGCCGAAATAACCGATTGCCATCTGCGGCAGGTTCGGCAAGAGTAGTACCACCCGCGCACCTTTGCCCAATCCGAGTGCAAGCAGGGCGTTGGCAAACCGGTTCGCTTCGTGATTCAACTGTCGGTAGTTGAGTTTTGCACCCTCGAAATACACAGCGGGATTCCCCGGAAAGCGCCTGACCGACGACCGCAGCAGATGATGGACGGGAATACGTGGAATGTCCACGGTGTAGGGCACGCCGTCTTCGTATTGACCCAGCCAGTTGCGTTCAACCTTCAAATCATCGCGCTGAGATTTAAACGTCACAATGGAATTGTCGCGCCAAGATTTGCTGGATTCACCCTTGAGAAAACTGGTGATCGCCCGGTCCACCGCTTCGCGCCGCTCAAGCATGACCATGTGACCGGATACACCGATATCAACGTCTTCGGCAGCGGGGATGGATTTTGCCACCTTCTCGAACAGCGGGCGGTCGAAGACCAGGTCACGATGCCCGCGAATGACCATGACCGGAACAGCAAGCTGCGAGAATTTTTCCCAGCCCACCCATTTGGAAAGGTTACGATGATAGAACTCGCGCAAAGCATGCGGCGGGGCATGCAGCCATGAACGTGTGATCGGACCGATTACCCGCAGCACAGAAGCGGGAAGGTTCAGCCCCAGTTTGAATAAGGGAGCCAGCCGGAACTCCCCAGCCGTGGCGATCAGGATCAGCCGTTCGACATGGTCGGGGTGATTGAGAGCATAGTCTGTGACGACAGCACCGCCGAAGGAATGACCGATCAAAACCACCGGCGTGGTTACGTTCAACTGGTCAAGCGCAGTCTCAAGGTCCAGTTGGATGCGCGCCATGTCGTAGCCAACGGAGGGTTTGTCCGAGAGCCCATGTCCGCGCATGTCGAGTGCGATGACGCGGTTATCCATTGCGAATTTCTGCAATTGATATTGCCACTGTTCCGCCTTGCCGCCGAATCCATGAATGAAAACGAGGGTTCGTTTTGGGCGTTCTGGTGAAACATCGATTGCGGAAAGACGGACGAGGGGATTGGACGAGATACGGATTTCGTGCCTGTACAGGTCGAGGTCTATGTCCATCCGTGAAGTTTACAAGAGGAGGAGTGGATTGTCAATTTTCCTTGTGAAAATAAGTATATAATATCGTTCGTATGAGCATCGAAAAAGCGGTCGAAGAGATCATCCGACAGGCGCAGGAACGCGGCGAGTTCGATAACCTGAAAGGCAAAGGCAAGCCGCTCGACCTGACGGCTTATTTCGAAACGCCGGAGGATGTGCGCATGGCGTATTCCGTCCTGCAAAATGCGGGTATGGTTTCAGCTGAGATCGAGCTGCTGCAGGAGATCACCGCACTGAAGGAGCGTCTCGCCTCCACCCATGATGAGTCGATGAAAAGAAAGGTGAAAAAACTCATTTCCGAAAAGCAATTGCAGTTCGATCTGATGATGGAGCGGCAAAAGAAACAGCGCAAGGGATGAGAAGCGCCTCATCCCCGCTTTGACAAATCGCCGCTCCCCTGCTATACTTATTTTTGTTAAGTTGACTTTCCCTGCCCAATTGGGCAGTTCGTTTGAGAACCATCGTGTTTTACCGGACCGATCTTCGCGAGCAAGTCAGCGGAGGTCTTTTTGTTTGAGGGAAAAGACCATCCAAAACCGCAGCAAATGAACAGACGAGAAACAACTGGGAGGATTGTGGGATTCCGCATCCTTTCACTTGTGCGTATCCTATCCTTTGCAACCCAAAACTAGACTCTAACCGCACATGCGGTTTTATAAATTTGAACCTGTGAGGTAAAAAGAAAAATCATATGAGTAAAAAGAATAAATTAAGAATCATCCCGCTCGGGGGGCTGGGCGAAGTGGGAAAGAACATGATGGCGTACGAATTTGGCGGCGACATCATCGTGGTGGATGCGGGTATCATGTTCCCAAACAACGACATGCTGGGCGTGGATTACATCATCCCGGACTATGAGTATTTGAAGAACAAGGCGAACCGCGTTTTGGGCGTTTTCATCACCCACGGTCATGAAGACCACATCGGCGCGATCCAACACCTGATTGCGGACATTCCCGCTCCCATCTACGCCACCCCACTCACCCGCGGGTTGATCGAAGGCAAGCTGCTGCGGAACAATTCCCAGCATAAAGCCCAGATCAAGACCATTCAGGCGGGCGAAACGACCAAAACCGGTCCGTTCACCATCGAGTACTTCCACGTCAGCCATTCCATCCCCGATGCGGTGGGACTTGCCATCACCACGAACGCGGGCTTGGTCATCCACATGAGCGATTTCAAGTTCGACCACACTCCCGTGGACGGCTGGCCCACCGATTTCGCCAAGCTGGCTGAATTCTCCACCCGCGGCGTGGATTTGCTCCTGTCCGATTCGACCAACGCCGAACGCCCCGGCTGGACTCCCTCCGAGTCCGTCATCGGTCCCGCATTCGACAAGGTCTTCAACGAAGCCAAGGGACGGGTGATCGTGGCAACCTTCGCCTCCCTCATCTCGCGCGTCCAGCAGGTGGCGGATGCCGCCGCGCGCCACAAGCGCAAAATGACCTTTGCCGGTCCTAGCATGGTGGATAATGTCAAAATTGCGCGGAAGATGGGCTATCTTGAGATCCCCGACGACATGATCGTCCCGATTGATCAGGCATTGCAAATGCAGGACCACAAGGTCGTTATTATGTGTACCGGCTCACAGGGTGAACCCTCTTCCATCGTGGGACGACTCTCAGCGGGCACGAACCGCCAATTCGACCTCAAGCCGAACGATACGGTCGTACTTTCCTCGCATCCCATTCCCGGCAACGAAGAGACCATCAGCAAGACCATCAACCGCCTCTTGCGCCGCGGTGTACGCGTGGTGGATGACAGTGTGGCGCCCATCCATGTTTCGGGTCACGCCGCGCAGGAAGAGCAGAAATTGCTCATCAATCTCGTCAAACCCAAGCACTTCATGCCCATTCACGGCGAGTTGCGCATGTTGAAGCGCCACGCCGAACTGGCAATGCAACTGGGCGTCGAAGAGGAAAACACCATCGTGGTCGAGAACGGGCAGGTGGTGGAATTGGTCGGCAACAAGATCCAACTCGGTGAGCGCATCCCCGGCGACTACGTTTTCGTTACGGGTGAATCCATCGGCGACATCGACCACGACGTGATGCGCGAACGCAGTCAGCTTGCGCGCAACGGCATCCTGCTGATCGACATCAGCATTGACAAATTAACAGGACGCCTGCTCCACGAACCCGAGATCATCACGCGCGGCTTCGTCTCCCCCGAAGATGCCGAAGAACTCATCCCCGAAGTGCAAAAATGTGTCATGGATGTGGTTCACGGCAGCGGCATTGACAACGAAAAAGACATCGTCAGCGCGGTCAAGAGCTACCTGCATCAGCAAACCAAACGCCGCCCCATGGTCTTTGTAACCCTCAGCAAATCTTAAACAAAAATGACCGTCGTAAGGCGGTCATTTTATTTTTTTTGCGATCTGCCTGTCCACCTTGCCCATCGGAAAATCGTCCAACTCGCCCAGTTTCACCCACTTGAGATTTTTCTTTTTGGGGATGGAAACCGCCCGGCATAAAAATGGATGAACCGTCACCTTGAAGTGACTATACGCATGATTGACAACCTCAAGCGCTTCGCCTCGTTCGACCTGAATGCTGGTCGCTTCTCTCAAGGCATTTGTCAATTCCTTTGCCGGGTTCTCCCCCACCCTTGCGTTCGGAAATTCCCACATCCCCCCCAGTAATCCATCCGCCGGGCGCTGACTGAGCAATACCCGTCCACGTTCCACGACCACCGCCGCCGCGTGGATGTATTGCGGCGTCCTTTTTTTCGGCTTCAACACCGGGCGTAATTCCTGGGTGCCATGCTCACGCGCCTTGCATATCTCCATCAACGGGCAGAGCAAACAACGTGGCTTCTTCGGCAGGCAGATGGTCGCACCAAGATCCATCAACGCTTGGTTGTAGTCGCCCGCCTGTCCCTTCGGCATATTCTCCGCCGCCAATGCCCACAACACTTTTTCACCCGCGGGAGAATCCACAAACTCGGTCACATCGAACAGGCGTGCAAACACCCTGCGTAAGTTGCCATCGAGCGTGGCTTCGTCCATGCCAAATGCCATCGAAGCGATCGCGCCAACGGTGTAACGTCCAATGCCCGGCAGGCTTTTCAGGTCATCCAAATCACGTGGTAACTCGCCATTGAATTTTTCCGCGACAATTTTCGCGGCTTTATGCAAATTCCGCGCGCGGCTGTAATAGCCGAGCCCTTCCCATGCATTTAGCACTGTCTGCTCGCTGGCAGATGCAAGTGCAGTTACATTGGGAAATAACCTCATCCATTTTTCGAAATAGGGAATCACCGTCTCTACACGCGTCTGCTGAAGCATGATCTCCGAGACCCAAACCGCGTATGGGTCGGGGTGGTCGCGCCAGGGGAGAATCCGCTTGTGGGTGTGGTACCAGTTCAAAAGTCTGGTGGTGAGGCGTTTGTTCATCAGTCACTTACACAGGGATCGGTCAGCGGGGCGCTTTGATAGGCGGTATCCCCAAAATCGATCACACGGGCTTGATACAGGCTGTCACCCGCGTAACAGGCAAGAACAATCGCATCGGCACCCTGCGGAAAATCCAGCAACTCTCGAGTGGGGAAATACATATTCTGCTCCCCGGTGTTGATAAAAATAAACCCAATGCGCGGAAAATCCTGCACGGCATAAGCACGCCAAGGGTTGGCAGAAGAAAGCCCTTCGCCTTTCCAATACATGCGTGGATACAGCATGCGTCCCTCCGTCAGAAGCGTCTCAGGCTGAGAGAGGAAGGTTTCAATGTCAGCGCGCTCGTACCCGCGTGATTCCAACCGGGCGATCAATTCTTGCTGCGATGAGTCGTAGCGCGGATGGGCAAATCCCTTCGCGAGCCAAGGCAGCGCCCCGATCAACACAAAGGAAAAGAGAGGCAGCAACATCTGCGGACGAAGGGTTGAAAAAGTGATCGTTCCGGGTTCGAGAATCCTGCGAGCGGGAAACACCTTGTCTGTTTTTGCGCCAAAGAGCAGGAATAAGCCGCCAAGGATCTCAACCACGCCGATGCCAAAATAAAAATAGATCACCCAATCGGCAGGCAGGTTGTAGCGCCAACTGGAAAAGCGGGCAATGCCGTTGGACAAGGCATACCCCACATTGAACGCCAGAGGGACAAGTCCCAGCCACCCCATGCGTCGCCAAGCGGCACCAAATCCAACTGCAAGGATGACAAGATAGACCAAGACCAGAATGACGTTGTACCATTCGAGTGAACCATCCCACTCGATCCAGTACAGGTTGATCGGTTCCTGAAACCCGTGGAACGGTTTGATGAGCGGCAAGGCAAGCAAGCCGCCGATCTGGGTGTTGAGAAAATGAGAGGTGATAAAGTTCGCCACGTAGGCGGGATTTTCCAGCGTGAAGGAAATGATGCGTTCGCGCACACTGTCAGTTTCCGGATCGAACTGGCTGATATCCAGGTTGCCAGTGAACGAGTATTGACTGTAAATTACCGCCACTTGCTTGGGATCATCAAAGGTGAATTTGCCCGAAACCGTGTAGTTATGCGTTAGCCACGGCAGAACGACCAACAGCATGGAAAAACCAAAGACTATGCCGCTCTTGATCCATCCGAGCCAATTGAATTTCATGACGAACAATACCAGCACAAACAGCACAGGCAGCGTCAGCATGGACTGGGTGCGGAACAGCAGCAACAAGCCGAATGCGCCACCCGCCACCAACGTGGACTTGAGGTCACGCCGCTCCAACCACCAGATGACGACCATACAAACCAGCGCAATCGCCATGGCTGTCGGGAAATCGGTGATGAATATTTTGGAATTTGCCACCCGCGTATTCGAGGCGATCCACAAGCCGGTGTATTCACGGAAGATGGCAAACAGCGCCACGGTCACACCGGCGGCGGGAGAGTGTAACTTGTTAGCGAGGAAATACAATGCCACCGGGAAAACTGCCAGCACCAAGGTCTGCGCGGCAATGATGGCGGGATAGTCCTGGTCGAAAAGCAGGTGCAGAAAGGCGAGGAAGTTCACATAGAGGGGGCGCGGCGGGATGCCGCCGAAGTAATCCGTGCCGATGATCAGACTCTGGGATAAATAATCATAGAATCCGGCGTCCGAGTATGGCAGCGGGATATTCGTTGGAGCGGAGATGGGTGCATAAAAACTGTTGGCAAGCGTCTCAAGTGGGACGCTCAACCAGAGAATAGCAGCGATAAGGTAGATCGACAATGGGAGAAGGAATGTAGAACGGGATAAAAGCGGCGATTGGAAAGTGAAAAGTAGAAGAATTGCGCATCCGATGATAAGCGCAAGAATAAATTGCCAGCTTTGAATGACTACGCCAGGTTCGCCCCAGTAGGCAGTGTCGGGGGTGACGCCGATCTTGGTGAGGGAGACAAAAAGAAAGATGGAAAGAAGAAAGAGAAGTGCGATGAGAGAAGAAACGTAGACCGAATTTCGTTCAGCGAGTGAATTGAGATGAAATCCGTTTTTGAGGAAAAGGAGGAAGACTGTCGCCTCGAGGCTGAGGAAGAAGATGAGCCAAAGCAGGGGGCTCATCCGCTCGTAGTAGGGCAGGAGTCTCTCCGGGTTGAGATAACGCAAAAGGAACAGCGCCAAGGCTGATGTCAGGGAAAGAAGCGCAGATGAGAAAATGACCGGCGTCCTGCCAAGCCGCTCGAAGCGAGTCAGATCGCGGCGTGAATAAAGCCCCAGCCCCATTCCAGAAAAAAAGAAAAAAGCGAGAATGCCCAGCAAGCCAAGTCGCGCAAGAGACATCCCCTCGGACGGCACACGCAGAAGAGCAACGACGGCGAGCAGAGACTGAAATGCCGCGGCGAAGAAAAACCACGGCAGAAATTTGCTGAAACGATTTTGCATATCTATTTGGTTGTATGATTGCGAGCGCCTTCGCGCTCGCAATCATAGTGTCAGAATTGAAATCCGGTACGGACGGGGACGATCTTATACGAGTAATTTTTGACGTAGCCGAACAGGCGGTCTTGCAGCATACCCCAATCGGGCGAAGCAAGGATTTCTCGCGCGTGATCTGCATCGGAGGCGAGCAAGCCCACCTGGATCTGCGGGTACGAACCGTACAGCGTTGCCCATGCCTCGGCAGGCTGCAATCCAAGCCGCTGCACACCAGGCACAAACTCGCCAATGACGAATTCGAAATATTCCTGATCGCGTTCCGCCGCGATATCCCAAGTCATGATGACTTTGACTGGCATATTATCCCTGCTGGTAATCCAGCACGACGACCTTGGTTTCCTCAGGCAGACCGGAACGCGTCACCTTCAATGAGGGCTGTGCGTCGAGCTTGCCCAAACCCATTTCTTTGAGGAACTTGTTTAGCGAGTCGAGGTTGATCTTTGCGGCGGGCGTGGAATAATGCATGGGCACGACAAGATTCGGCTCGATCAGACTGACCACTTCCGCTGCTTTGGCGGCATTGAGACTACTGCCGCCTCCCACCGGGATGAGCAGCACGTTGACCGTCCCCAGGGCTTCGACTTCGCTTTGAGTGGGGACTTCTGCCAGATCGCCGAGGTGTGCCACGGTAATGCCGTCGTAATCGAAAACGTAAAGTGTATTGCGGACCTTATCCTTGTTCTTCTTGCCGCCGCCCGCGGTCTGCACAGCGGTGATGAACACGCCGCCGATCTCGAACTCGCCCGCACCGGTGAGCACATGCGTTGTGCCTTTGACTGCGTCGCTGTGATTGTGCCCGGGCGCATCGTGGCTGATGGTGACCAACTCCGCCTTGAGTTTGAGCGCGTCATAACCCACGGTTTTGTGGTCAAACGGGTCGGTAACAACGGTCGCATAGTTGCGTTCGGTCAAGCGAAAACAGGAATGTCCGTACCAGGTAATTTCCATATTGATTGATAAGCCTCCGAAGAAGATATTATACCCGATGGGAAAAGCATTGCAGGGCATGGGAACGAGTCGGTATATAATTCCCCATCTTCTCGCTCAGGAACCTGAATGCACAAAACCAGAATAATCCCATACCTTGAAGCCATATTCGCCGTGATCGTCTGGGGCGCATCTTTCATTGCCACCAAGATCGCCGTGGGGCAAATCTCCCCCATCTCCGTGGTGTGGATCCGTTTTGCCATCGGCATTCCCATCCTCTTCGCGGCGGTATTGATGCGCAAGCAGTTTGCCTTCCCCAAAGGGAATGAATGGTTGTACTTTACCCTGCTCGGCTTTTTAGGGATCGCCTTCCACCAATGGTTGCAATCGAACGGATTGCAAACCTCCGAAGCCACAACGACGGCATGGATCGTCGCCACCACACCCGCCTTTCTTAGCATCCTCGGCTGGCTGGTGCTTAAGGAACAACTGACCCTCATTCAAACCTCCGGCATTATGCTGGCGATGGTCGGTGTGATCGTCGTGGTCAGCAAGGGCGATCTCACCTCACTCAGCATCGGCAAGTTCGGCGCGCCGGGTGATGTCCTTATCCTCATCAGCTCGGTCAACTGGGCGGTCTTCTCCATCCTTTCGCGGCGCGGGCTGAAAGACCATCCCTCCACGCGCATGACCTTTTGGGTGATGACCATTGGCTGGCTGATCACATCCGCCGCCTTCATTGGGCAGGGTCGCTACGCCGAACTTCCGCAACTCGATGCGCGTGGCTGGTGGTCGCTGATCTATCTTGGAATCTTCACCACTGGTCTCGCCTACATTGCCTGGTTCGATGTGCTCAGTCAACTGCCTGCCGCTCAGTCAGGCGCGTTCCTTTTCCTCGAACCGCCTTCGAGTATGATCGTCGCTGCGATCGTTTTGAACGAGCAGGTCACCCTTGCTTCCATCATCGGCGGCGCGGTCATTCTGCTTGGGGTGTGGCTGGTCAACAGGAATTAAGCGATGAAAGCACGCACAACTCCCAATGCAAGCATTGACAAGACCGAAAACGGATATCTATTGAAGATTCCCGCCGGGGATGCATCTTCCTACCGCTTCGCACAGATCGACGATTACTTTGGTCTCGCTCGCAAGCGCTTCCCGCATCATTCCCTGACCTTGAGCCTGAGAGCCAGAGTCTCGAGCCTTTCCCTCCCCGGAACCTGGGGCTTCGGCGTGTGGAACGACCCCTTCGGCATATCGCTTGGCTTTGGAGGGAATCGTTTTCGGCTGCCCACGCTGCCGAATGCGGCATGGTTCTTCGGCGCATCGAAGGAAAATTACCTGTCATTTGGCGATAAGCCCGCACAGGGCTTTCTGGCGCAAAGTTTCCGCGCCCCCAAATTTCATCCGTCACTGATTCCCGCCGGGTTGGCGCTGCCTTTTTCCGCGAAGACGACAAGGCGCATGCTGGGTAAGGTCATTGCCGAGGATGCCTCTGCTCTCAGCGTGAACGTGGCCCAATGGCACCGGTACAGGCTCGAGTGGAGTCCGAAGCGGGTTGTTTGGGATGTGGATGATGTGCGGATGTTCGAGTCGGCTGTGAGTCCGAATCCACCGCTCGGTTTAGTGATCTGGATCGACAATCAGTTCGCGGCATTCACGCCGAAGGGAAAAATCTCATTCGGGGTGTTGGAAGGCAAAGAGGAATGGCTGGAGATCGAAGACCTGGCTTTGGACGAAAATTAAAAAGAGGCTTCCGTATGGAAGCCTCCTAGGTGCCTTAAGTTTTTAGAACAAGCCGGTCCAAAGTGCGGGGGCAAAGGAATGGATCAATGCATCGAGGATGAGGGCGATGATGAGCAATCCGCCGAACTTGCGGTTGTGCTGGAAGGCAAAGCCGGAGAACCACACGGGCCAGGCGGGCCAGCCTTCGGGTGCCTGGGCGGGTTTGGGCTTGTTCATTACTGCAATTGCCATGAGCGCTTCTTTATACGCAAGGAAGATCAAAAGCATGGCAGGGGTGAAGTAACCATCGAGGACGAGGTACAACGTAACCAAGTAGATCAACACGATGGCAACTTGATTTACGCGGCGGGCATTCGCCTCTCCCACGCGGACGGGGAAGGTGCCGACGCCTTTTGCCTTGTCAGGATCGTGCTTGTCGATGTGCTTGGCAACATTGATGCTGCCCACGCTCAAACCAAAGGGAATGCCTGCCATGAAAACGTCCCAGTTCCAATTGCCTGCGAGCACGAAGTACACACCGCCGATCAAGATCGGTCCCCAGATAAGAAAGATAAGGAATTCACCGATGCCCCAATACTTGAAGGGATAGGTATAGGCAAGCAACACCACCGCGCCAAAAGCAAACAAGCCAATGGTGGTGGTGCTGAAGCCGGTGTGGAATAGCGCGTAGATGCCTGCCAGGGTGGCGAGGAATCCGCTCACGATGAACCAGCGGATGGAGGTTTTGTTATCCCAAAATTTTTGCACGAGGGGATGCACACCGTATTCGGTGCGGAAGTAGTTATTCTTGTCCACGCCGCGGTTGTAATCGGTGTAATCGTTGAGGATGTTGTTGGTGCCGTGGGCAATGAACAGACCGAGGGTGACGATGATAAAAGTCAGCCAATCGAATTTTCCATCGCGGGCGGCAAGAATTCCCGCAATGATGCAGGAATAGACCGTGACCATCGTCACAGCAGAACGGGTGGCGATCAACCACTTGGAAACGACATCAAGCGCATCCCATTCTTTTTTGTCGTCCATTTTGATGAGCTGCCAGGAGGCTTTGCGCCACATAGCAAAATTGATGTGCATGGTATTCTCTCCTTGAGTTAGACCGAACAGCACTGGCTGTTCAAAAGTAATTCAATCGAAATAGGATTATACAATTTTTTTGTGAAAATAGGAACTTTTTGCAAGTCAAAAGAAAAGTCCCCGCACCGTGGCGGGGACTGGCTACTTTTTAGATACCTGATTTCTTTGCCTCGTTCCAGAAGGCGTCCATTTCCTCGAGCGTCATATCGGAAAGGTTCCTTCCCCCCTCCTGGGCGCGTTTTTCCACGTAAGCGAATCGGCGCTTGAACTTCAGGTTCGTTTCACGCAACGCGGATTCAGCATCCACGTCCCGCCAGCGGGCGAGGTTGACCAGCACGAAGAACAGGTCACCCAGCTCTTCTTTTACCTGCTGCGGGTTTTCCGCCGTCTTGATCTCTTCGATCTCTTCGCGAACCTTGTCCAGCACGTCTTCGATCTGGCGCCAATCAAAGCCGATTCGCGCCGCTCGTTCCTGATATTCCTGCGCCTGGTTCAAGGCGGGCAGCGCAGCAGGGACTCCGTCGAGAATGCCCTTCTCCCTTTTTTTACCGCTTCTTTCCTTCTCCTTGAGCTTTTCCCAGTTTTGCAGGACGCCATCCACGCTGTCGAGTTTCAGGTCGCCGAACACGTGCGGATGACGGCGGACGATCTTGTCGTAAATATGCTTGACGACTTCGGTCATGTTGAAATCTTTTACCTCGCTGGCGATCTGGGCGTTGAGGATGATCTGCAACAGCAGGTCGCCGAACTCTTCGCGCATGCCTTGCACGTCCCCCGCATCGATGGCAGAGAGCGCTTCATAGGATTCTTCCAACAGGTGCTTGCGCAGGGTTTGGTGGGTTTGCTCCTTGTCCCAGGGGCATCCATCTGGCGCGCGGAGATGTGCCACGATCTCGGCAAAGGACTCGAAGGATGTTCCCTCTTCAAGAGACGGGATAAATAACGAAACAGGGTAGGATAAAGTCTCCATACCAAATCGTTCGAGGTTTTCCTCTTTTTTCTGTCCGCTTTCTACGATCCATACGATATGGCTACCCGCATAAGCGGCAAGCAGCACCGTCCGCACTTGGTTCGCCAGTTCAACTGAGTCGATGTTCAGAATCAATGTATCCACATCCGGCGGGGTGAATGGATAATGCCTCAGCGTAAATTCATGCCCGTGTAGCAGGGTCAACTTCGAGGGTGGAGAGAGGCGCAGCGTCTCAAAAATGGAGGCGATTTTTGCAAAATCCATGCTTTCTCCTTAAAAACGTAATTGGTAACTCGTAAATACGAATTACCAATTACACCATTTCGTGTGTCCAAATGGAAATTTTTTAACGCTTGGTGTAGGTCGGTGCCTTGCGGGCTTTCTTGAGACCGGGCTTCTTGCGTTCCTTGATGCGGGCGTCGCGGGTCAGCAAGCCCTTCTTGCGCAGGGCGGAGGTCCAGTCAGCGTTGATGATCTGGAGCGCGCGGGCGATGCCCAAGCGCACTGATTCAGCCTGCCCAGCCACGCCGCCGCCGTTGACCAGCACGGTCACGTCGTACTTGTTGGCTTCCTGCCCGACCGCGTTGAAGGGGCGCAGGATGCTTTCGACATCGCCGTAGCGGGTGAAGAACGCCGCCGCTTCCTTCTCGTTGACGGTGAACTTGCCGCTGCCGGACGAAACGCGCACGCGGGCGGTGCTTGCCTTACGGCGACCAATGCCTTCGTAGTATTGAGCCATATTCACTTACCTCTTATTCCAAAACTTTCGGGTTCTGCATGTTGTGCGGGTGCTCAGGACCAGCGTACAGTTTCAAGCGCTTGAGCACCGAACGCCCCATACGGTTGTGCGGGAGCATTCCCCACACCGCTTCGCGCAGGGCGCGGTCGGGGAAGGTGGCGAGCTGATCACGCAGAGAGATGCTCTTCAAGCCGCCGGGATACCCGGAATGGCGGTGATACATCTTCGTGGTCAGCCGGGAATTGGTCTTCGTGCCAGTAACAGACACATTGGCGCAATTGACCACCACCACAAAATCGCCCATTTCCACGCCAGGCGTGAAGGTGGGCTTGTGCTTCCCAAGCAAAATGTGCGCGATGCGCGCGGCAAGGCGACCAAGGTTCTGCCCTTCCGCATTGATGACAACCCAGTCGCGCTGTATATCAGCGGCTTTCGGATAATACGTCTTCTGTTGCACTTTCGTCTCTCCGTTTTTTTAATATCTTTCCAAATGATCCATATTCGACTTCGACCAGCGTCAGCCCGTGTGCGGGAGCCAGACCAGCGGGAAGCCTACCCTGCCCTTTTAGGGCGCGTCGGACTTCACTGACCGGAACTCTTCCCTGTGCAAGGGATACCTGCACAAACACCAGCCTTCTTACCATGCGATACAGGAACGCATCTGCCCGGACCTCGAACTGCCACTCACCATCGGGCTTTCTTCTCCACTCGGATCTTGTCACCGTGCGCACCGTTGTCCCTTTTTCAGACGTCGGTGAGCCGAAGGCGGCAAAATCATGTGTGCCGAGGAAGATGTCAGCATTCTGCTTGAGTGCGTCGCCCGCCACAGGGGTCCAGACGCGCCAGGCGAACTTCTCACGCAACGGGTCGCGGATCGGTTCGCAAAACAGTCTGTAACGGTAAGCCCGTGAGACTGCATCAAAACGCGGATGGAACTCTGCTGGCGCCGGGCGCAGGGCTTTCACAGCCAGGTCGGAGGGGAGTTTCGCGTTGAGCGCTTGCAGCAGTTTTGCTGCCGGGTGCGTCCATGCGTCGAAATCGAATGCCGCCACCTGTCCGGTTGCGTGTACTCCCGTGTCGGTCCGCCCAGCCATCAATACAGACTTGCCAGACCAGCCGATTTTGTAAAGGGCTTTTTCCAACTCGCCCTGCACCGTACGGGAGTTTGCCTGCCGTTGGCTACCGGAAAACCCGGAGCCATCGTAAGCCAGGATCACTTGGTAACGTGCCATACTAGCGGTTAGCCTCCTGCGAGTGGCGGTTGGCTAAACGCGGACTTCACTTTATTCTTCCACCAGTTCGAGGACTACCATCTCCGCAGAGTCGCCGAGACGTGGACCAAGTTTTGTCACGCGGGTGTACCCGCCATTGCGGGAGGTAAAGCGCGGGGCGATCTCATCAAACAGGCGTTTGATGATCTGGTTATCGCCCAATTTGGAGATGGCAAGACGGCGGGCGTGAACTTTCTGTTCGGCGGTGCCGTCAGCGCTTTTCTTCGCAAGCGTGATCAGACGCTCGGCATCGCCGCGAATGGCGGCGGCTTTTGCCTTGGTGGTCTGGATCCGCTCGTGGGTAAAGAATTGTTTGATCAGGTTGCGGCGCAGGGCAATCCGAGCGCCCTTGGTGCGTCCCAACTTGTAACCAGCTACTGAATGTCGCATTTCTTAATTCTCCGAAGGTTGGTCTTTCAGGAAACCCTTTTCGCGCATCTTGTCGCGGAGTTCATCGAGGCTCTTTTCGCCGAAGTTCCGTATCGACATGACCGCCGACTCGCCTTTTTCGAGCAAGTCCAGCACGTCACCCACTGTGGTGATGCCGGTGCGCTTCAGGGAATTGAAGACGCGTACCGAAAGATCAAGGGCTTCCACGGGCGTATCCGCCATTTCACTGCTCAGGCGGCTGCCGGAAACTTCGCGCTCCACAGCCACCGTCAGCATTTCTTCATTGACACCGGCAATGTACCGCAGGTGATCGATCAAGATGCGGGCAGAGGAACTGAGGGCGCGTTCAGGGGAAACGGTGCCATCTGTCCAGATTTCCAAAATCAATTTATCGTAATTAGTGCTCTGACCCACGCGGGCAGATGCCACTTCCCAGTTGACGCGCTTGACCGGGCTGAAGATGGCATCCACCGGCAGCTCGCCGATGGGCATGTGCCCGGCACGGTCGTTGGCTGGGGAATAACCGCGTCCCCGCTCCACGACAAATTCAATGTCGAGTTTGGTCTTGGGGTTGTCCACGGTAAAGAGGTACGTGTCGGGGTTGACAACCTCAATTTCGGCGGGCGTGATGATATCCGCCGCCGTGACCGTTCCCTCGCCGCGCACTTCGAGGTGCATGCGGGCACTGTCCACGCCATCCATTTTGATGCGGACCTGTTTGATCTGCAGCATGACCTGGATGACATCCTCACGCACGCCGGGGATGTCACTGAATTCATGCAGGACATCCGCGAAACGCACGGAGGTGATGGCAACGCCTTCGAGGGAGGAGAGCAGAACGCGGCGTAGGGCATTGCCCAACGTCACGCCGTAGCCGCCTTCCAGCGGGCTGATTACGAATTTGCCGTAGTTTCGAGCCTCTGCTTCGCGCTCGATCTTTGGCATAACCATGTTCGTGATGATACCCGTCACGGTTCACCTTTCCCTTTTTATCAGGCTTCGGGTTGGAGACCAGTCGTACGGTCCAGAACCCGAAGCGTATGAAGGATTTAGCGTCTGGAGTAGTATTCGACGATCAGTTGTTCGTCGAGACTTCCGTCAATTTCAGCGCGTTCCGGCATGCGACCGACCGAGCCGTTCATGGATTTCAGGTCGCGCGAGAGCCAGGCGGGGTAGGTCCGTTTTTCGGCAAAGTCGCCCAGTTCTTTAAAGTAGGGCAGTTTGCTGGAGCCTTCACGTACGGCTATCGCATCGCCTTCGCTGAGCAGCATGGAGGGCACGTCGGTGCGGCGACCATTGACGGTGAAGTGACCGTGGGTCACCAGCATGCGAGCTTGTGCGCGGCTGGAGGCAAAGCCCAGGCGGAAAACGACATTGTCGAGGCGGGATTCAAGGATCTGAAGCAGGTTCAAACCGGTGAGACCGCGGCGGGTGATGGCGGTGTCATAGTAGCGGCGGAACTGGCGTTCCAGTACGCCATAGATACGACGTGCCTTTTGCTTTGCGCGCAGCTGGCGGGCGAAGTCGGAGGAGCGACCCATGTTGGCGCCACCGCCGCCGCGACCCGCAGTGCGACCGTGTTGACCGGGCGCGAAGCTGCGTTTTTCGAATGCACATTTGGGAGTAAAACAGCGCTCGCCTTTGAGGTAGAGTTTTTCGCCCTCGCGGCGACAAAGTTTACATACCGGACTTAATGATTTAGCCATAAATTAACAACCTCACTTACACGCGTCGCTTCTTGGGCGGACGGCAGCCGTTGTGCGGCACCGGGGTCACATCTGCAATGGAGCGAACTTTCAAGCCAAGCGCCTGGACGGCACGGATGGCGTTTTCGCGCCCAGGTCCCGGACCTTTGACGTACAGGTCCACTTCCTGAAGACCGAGCTGCTGGGCGGCTTTGATCGCCTGTTCGGCAGCAAGGCGCGCAGCAAACGGTGTGCTCTTGCGAGAGCCTTTGAAGCCCGCAGACCCTGCGGAGCCCCATGAGACCGTATTCCCGTCTGTATCGGTGACGGTCACAATCGTATTATTGAAGGAAGCAAAGATATGCACCTGTCCGTAGGACAGGGAACGCTTCCCTTTTTTCGCGCCCGAGGCGCGACGGGTGGAACGAACACTCTGAGCCATGTTTGTTTATTTACCTCTCGGACAGGATTACTTCTTGGCACCACGGCGGCGACCGCGACCGGCAACCGTCTTCTTGATGCCTTTACGGGTGCGCGAATTGGTCTTCGTACGCTGACCGCGGGCGGGCAGGTTGCGGCGATGGCGTAAACCACGGTAGGAACCGATTTCGATCAGGCGCTTGATGTTCATCTGAACTTCACGGCGCAGATCGCCTTCAACCTTGTAATGCTTGGAAATATATTCGCGGATGGAAGCCACTTCGGCTTCGGTCAGGTCTTTGATACGCGTGTCAGGATTGACTTTGGTCTCCGCCAAAATCTTGCGTGCGCGGGTGGGACCAATGCCAAAAAGGTAGGTCAAGCCTACTTCGGTCCGCTTGTTGCGGGGAAGATCAACACCTTCAATTCTCGCCATAGGTTACTACCCTTGTCTCTGTTTGTGTTTTGGATTTTCGCAAATGATATACACGCGTCCCTTGCGCCGGATGATACGGCATTTGGCACAACGCTTGCGAATGGAAGGCGAAACTTTCATGAAAAATTCTCCTTGCTTGGAGCCGTCTCTTTGACAGCCAAAGGTCTAATTATACTTGCCGTTCGTCAATTCGTCCATCTTTTTTCGGTGGTCTGCGCGTTCACAGGACAGTCAGGATAAGAGGTTCTCCTTCGGTGACGGCGATGGTATGTTCAAAATGCGCCGTCAGGGATCCGTCCGCAGACACAACCGTCCATTGATCAGGCAGGACGCGGGTTTCGTGCGTCCCAACGAGCACCATGGGCTCGAGCGCAATGGTCATTCCAGGTCGGAGAAGAAGCCCGCTTCCTGCTGCGCCGATATTTGGCACCTGCGGACCTTCGTGCATTTCCTTCCCGACGCCATGCCCGGTGTATTCACGGGTGACGTGGAGACCATTGCTTTCCACATATTTTTGTATCGCCGCCGAAACATCGCCGGTACGCCTGCCTTTACGCATCTTATCGATGCCTGCGTACAGGGCGCCTTCGGTGACTTCGAGCAGGCGCTTCGCTGCCGGGGAGATCTCCCCTACCCCGGCGGTAAAAGCCGAGTCTGCAACGAAGCCTTCATGGATCGTGCCGCAATCGATGGATACGATATCCCCCTCCTTGAGCTTGCGCTTCGGGTGGGGAATTCCATGCACCATCTCGTCGTTGATGCTGACGGTGATGGAGGTGGGAAACGGCGGACGCCCATAGCCTTTGAATGGCGATACGCATCCGTGTGACTTCAGCACTTCCTCAGCAGCCGCGTTGAGTTCTGCTGTTGTCACACCAGGTTGTAAAAGTTCCTTCACTCTTGCCAGGACAGTGGCATTGATGCGCCCTGCTTCGCGCATGATCTTCAGATCGGCAGGGGTTTTGATATTGACCTGGCGCTCAAAAAACATTTCCAATAAACCTTTTTCAATCCATGGAACGTGGTGGGCTCCATAAATTCACAATAAATCCTACTTCTTCAAGGCTTCGATCAGGATTTCTGTCACCTGCTCGACGGGCTGGTCTCCGTTTATTTCGACAAGTTTGCCAGCCTTGCGGTAGTGTTCTACCAATGGCATGGTCTGTTCGAGGTAAACCCGGATGCGCTTGGTGACCGTCTCGACTTTGTCATCGTCGCGCTGATATAGTTCGGAGCCATCCACGTCGCACACGCCAGCCTGTTTGGGTGGGCTGAATTTTTCGTGGTAGATGTGTCCTTGTGCCCGGCAGGTCCAGCGCCCGCCGGTCCGTTCAACCAGGATCGCTTCAGCCGCAGTGATGTAGGGAACTTTGCTCACTTCACTCTTGAACTCGGCAAGCATTTTCTCGAGCGCATCTGCTTGAGCCGGGGTGCGGGGAAAGCCGTCTAAAATGGCACCCGCTTCACAGTCTGGGCGGGAGATGCGATCACGGATCATACTGATGGTCACATCATCTGGCACCAATTCGCCTTTGTCCATAAAGGATTTGGCAAGTTTGCCAAGCTCGGTCTGGTTCTTTAGATTTTCTCGAAAGAGATCTCCCGAAGAGACATGCGCCAGTTTGGTCGTTTCCGACAAAATCTTGGCTTGTGTACCTTTACCGACACCGGGAGGACCAAGCAGTACGATGTAGGTTGCCATGAACTGTCTCCTTAGCGGACAAGCAGCGAGTCTTGATAGCCGTGTAGTTTGAGTTCTGCGTCGATGTTCTGGAAGGTATCGCGTACGACACCGACCACGATGAGCAAGCCGGAGGAGGAGATAAGGAAAATGCCGGTGTTATTGGCTGCAGCAGATAGGTTTAGGGCTGTCAACAGCAGACCCAACAGGAACGGCATGACCGCGACAATACCGAGGAAAACGGCCCCAACGAGAGTGATGCGGCGCTGGACCGTACTCAGATATTTCTGAGTGGCAGTGCCCGTATGCACACCGGGGACTGTCGCACCGACCTTTTTCAGGTTGTCTCCGTAGTTCTGCTGGTCGAAAAGGACTGCGGTGTAGAAAAAGGTGAAGAGCACGACCATGAAGAAGTAGATCGTCCAGTAACCCCAGTTGCTGGTGCCGGTGGCACCGAAGAAGTTCTGTATGCCAAGGAAGAACTCCCGCACGCCAAGGTTCTCACTCTGGGTGAAGTAACTCGCCACAATAGTGGGGAATTGTAGAATGGCGCTGGCGAAGATCAACGGGATCATGCCGGAGAGATTGACCATGAGCGGCAACGTGCCCTTGACAGGCATGGACATGCGATTGCCAACGCGGCGTCCTGGGTACATGACCGGAACATTGCGGCGTCCCTGCTGGACGTATACGATGGCGAGCACCGTCAACACGATGATGACAATGGTAAATGCCAGCATGATCCAGCGGGTGGCTTCATCTGCAAGCAGCGATGCAACGTTCGCAGGCATTTGAGAGACGATACCCGCAAAGATGACGAGGGAAAGTCCCTGTCCGCGAATACCGTATTCGGAGATCAACTCACCCAGCCAGATGGCGAACATGGTTCCGGCAGTCATGGCGATCAAGACCGTCCAGGAGGAGAGGGCAAGTTCAGGGTCTGCCAAACCAAACGGCAAGATTGCCTGCCCAAGCCCCTGAATGGAGAGCGAATTGAAGATGTTGATCTGACCAATGGCAGAAAGAGCCGCCATGGGCACGGCAAGATAGTACGTCCACTTTTCCTGCCAACGGCGTCCTTCGCGCGGGTCTTCCTGGATCCGCTTCTGAAGCGAAGGGATGATGGGAATCAACAATTGAATGATGATCTGGGCGGTGATGTAGGGATAAACGCCCATGGACAACAACGAGAAATTGGAAACCGTACCGCCCGAGAGCAGGTCGAGAAAACCGAGGAAGTTTCCCTGACCGGAGGTCGAGTTTCGGAACGCGGCTAGGATTTCATGGTCTACGCCGGGAGCCGGAACATTCGCAGCAAGCCGGTAGATCACCAGAATGATGAAGGTGATGATGAGCTTGCGACGAATATCCTCCGATTTCCAAAGGTAACGCCATCCTGAAAAGGTGGTCTTCATGCAATGTATCCTTTAGTTAGGCAATCAATTCCACAGTGCCGCCAGCCTTTTCGATCTTGGCTTTGGCGCCCGCACTAATGCGATGGACGCGAACCTTTAAGGGGACGGTCATCTCACCGCGCCCGAGCACGACAACCGGGTTGCGGATATCGCGCAGCAAGCGTGCTTCAGCGAGAGACTCGGGGCTCACTTCTGAATTGGCTTTGAACGCCTCGGAAAGCTGGTCCAGGTTCACTTCATTGAACGTCACCTGGTTGGGCGGGGTGAAGCCTTCACCACGGATGAACGGCAGGCGGCGATAGAAAGGAAGGTTACCGCCTTGACGATAGAGGTGGCCGCCTTCACCAGAGCGCGAACCTGCACCTTTGGTGCCGCGACCGGCGGTCTTGCCCTGCCCCGCCGAAATGCCGCGACCCACGCGCTTTTTTTCCTTTTTGGACCCGGGATTGGGTACGAGATCGTGTAGTTTCATATCAAAACACCTACTCTTCGATCTTGAGCAAATGGATCACCTTGTTCAACATACCGCGCAACGCGGGGGTGTCCTTGTGCTCAACAGTTTGATGTAAACGGCGCAAACCAAGCGCTTTGACCGTGGCTTTCTGGTCTTTAGTATAGCCAATGGCGCTTCGCACCAGGGTTACGCGCAGGGTCTTGCCGGAGGTTTCCTTCTTAGGCATGTTGCTTCCTCCGTTCCCAGAATGGTAACAATTCTTCCGCACGCTTACCGCGGCGAGCGGCTTCATGAGCCGGGGAGCGCAGCGTATCGAGCGCGTCGAAAGTGGCCATCACGACGTTCAGGACATTGGCGCTGCCCATCGACTTGGTAAGGATATCGCGGACGCCAGCCACTTCCAGCACGGCGCGAACGCCGCCTGCGGCAATAACACCGGTACCTGCAGAGGCGGGTTTGAGGAAGACCCTCGCTCCAGCCACTTTGCCAAGAGATTCATGCGGGATGGTCGTACCGGCAAGATTGACGGAGCGCAAATCCTTGCGGGCGCGTTCCGATGCCTTACGCATCGCATCCGGGACCGCGTTTGCCTTTCCGACTCCCATACCGATCGTACCTTTTTTATCGCCAACCACCACCGTCACGCGGAACTGGAAGCGGCGACCGCCTTTCACAACTTTCGCAACACGGGCGATTTCGATCACGCGCTCTTCGAAGGCGTCCTGCGTTTCATATTGCTGCTTGTCAAATTGAGTTTCTGCCATATCTTTCTCCAGTCAGGGACCTAGAATTGCAGGCCGCCTTCGCGCGCACCGTCAGCCAACGCCTTCACACGACCAATGTATCGGAAACCACCGCGGTCGAATACGACCGAGGAAATGCCCTTGGACTTCGCACGCTCCGCAATGGCTTTTCCAACAGCCTTCGCCTGTTCCGTCTTCTTCATGCCTTTCATCTGTTCGCGCAAGTCCTTATCCACCGTGGAAGCGGAGACGAGGGTATTGCCCTGGGTATCGTCGATGATCTGGGCATAAATGCCAACGAGACTCTTGAAAACATTCAAGCGAGGGCGGCTGGGCGAGCCAGCAAGGTTCTTGCGAACACGCCCATGGCGGCGTTCACGAGCAATGGAACGATTCTTCTTAGCCATGGTTTACTTGGCTCCTTTCCCGGCTTTACCGGCTTTGCGGCGGACGCGCTCACCAAGGTAGCGCAGCCCCTTGCCATGATACGGCTCGGGCGGGCGCACCTTGCGGATGTTGGCTGCCACCTGCCCCACCAATTCCTTATCGAAACCTTTCACCTTGATCTGGCGGGTTTTCGCATCCGTTTCGAATGAGACGCCGGTTGGCGGTTCAATCTTGATCGGGTGGGAATACCCAACGAACAGGGCGAGTTTGCTGCCTTCCATTTCGGCGCGGTAACCCACACCTTCCACTTCGAGGATCACTTCAAATCCCTGGCTCACGCCGTGAATCATGTTTGCGAGTACGGCGCGAGTGGTGCCGTGCAGGGCGCGTTCTTCGGGGTTGTCCGAGTTGCGGGTGATCTTGAGCTGGTTGTTTTCCATGGCAATTCCGATCAATCTGGAAAACTCACGCTGAAGCTCGCCCTTGGGTCCCTTTACGCGAACCTTGGAGCCGGTCAGCTCCACCTGCACGCCACTGGGAATATCTACAGGCAAACGTCCAATACGAGACACAATAAACCTCCTACCAAACCTTACAGATGATCTCGCCGCCCACGCCCAATTGGCGGGCGCGTGCGCCGGTCATCACTCCCTTGGGGGTTGAGAGAATGGCGACGCCGATTCCCGAAAGCACCCAAGGGATGTCAGTCTTTTTGGTATAGATGCGGCGTCCGGGAGAGCTGACACGCTCAAGTCCCGAGAGAACCGCGCGGCGCTGGCGGCGTTCGCCAACGTATTTAATCTTCAGGCGCAGGACTTTTTGTCCTTCACCTTCACCATCCACAACTTCGAACGTTTCGAGAAAGCCTTCATCTTTGAGGATCTTGGCGATCTCCAGTTTAATCTTCGAATTGGGCATTGCAACCTGGGCATGCCCCGCCATAATGGCGTTGCGGATGCGGGTCAACATATCAGCAATTGGGTCGTTGAATGTCATGTTATACCTCCATCCGGCTACCAGGACGACTTCACAACGCCGGGGATATTGCCCTTCAACGCCAGTTCACGGAAGCAAATACGGCACAAGCCGAAGCGACGGATATATCCACGCGGGCGTCCGCAGCGCTGACAGCGGTTGCGCACCTGCACGGTGTGGCGGCGGCGCAATTCACGATACTGCATACATTTCTTTGCCATAACTAAGCTTCCTTTTTGCCACTGAACGGCATTCCGAGCATTTTCAATAAAGCGCGGGCTTCGTCATCATTTTTGGCGGAGGTCACGATGGTGACTTCCATGCCGCGCAATTTGTCGATCTTGTCGTACTCGATCTCGGGAAAGACCAGCTGGTCCTTGAGACCAAGGGTGTAGTTTCCGCGCCCGTCGAAGGCATTGGCGGAGATACCGCGGAAGTCGCGTACGCGCGGCAACGCTATATTCACCAGACGGTCGAGAAAAGCCCACATGCGGGGACCGCGCAGGGTCACCTTGGTACCGATCAGGCGTCCTTCGCGCAGTTTAAAGTTCGCAATGCTCTTGCGTGCTTTGGTCTGCACGGGTTTCTGCCCGGTAATGATCATCAGGTCGGAGACCGCGGCTTCAAGCGCCTTGGGGTTATCCAGCGCCTCGCCAAGCCCAATGTTGACGACGATCTTCTCGACACGCGGCACCTGCATCACGTTCGTGAAACCGAATGACTTGAGCAATGCCGGTGTTATTTCTTTCTTATAGAGTTCCTGCAATCTATTCATCTTCATCTGCTCCACGGATTAGTCAATCGTGGCCTCACAATTCTTGCAAACGCGATGAGCGCCTTCATCGTCCCGTTGAACGCCCACGCGGGTGGCTTCATTGCACTTCGGGCAGACAAGCATCACATTTGAAATATCGATCGGACCTTCGAACTGAACGCGACCAGGGTTCATGTTGCGTCCGGCGCGGGTTTGAACCTGCTTCTGGTGCTTGGTGCGAATGTTCACACCCTGGACCACTACGCGGCGATCCTCGAGAATTACGTTGATCACCTCGCCGCGCTTGCCTTTATCTTCGAGGCGTCCGCTGATGACTTCGACTGTATCACCTTTTCGAATCTTGACTTTCATTCCTAGCTCCTACAGCACTTCCGGGGCAAGCGACACAATCTTCATGTATCCCATATCGCGCAGTTCACGCGCCACAGGACCAAAGATGCGGGTGCCCTTCGGGTTTTCGCCGTCCGCGTCGAGAATGACCGCGGCGTTGTCATCAAACCGGATATACGAGCCATCCTCGCGGCGCCATTCCTTCGTGCAGCGCACAATGACGGCTTTCACAATTTCACTTTTCTTGACGGAACCCTGCGGTGCGGCAGCTTTGACGGTCGCCACCACAACATCGCCAATCCCGCCGTACCTGCGCCTTGAACCACCCAACACATGGATGACGAGCAGTTCGCGAGCGCCGGTGTTATCGGCAACTTTCAATCGTGATTCATGCTGGATCATGGCTTATTCTCCCACGCCCTGATCGGCGGTACGTGTCTCACGCTTGATGACGGTCTCGACAGCCCAACGCTTATCACGGGACATCGGGCGGGTTTCCACGATGCGGACTTCATCGCCAATCTGGCAGCCGATCTCATCGTGAGCCTTCACGCGCATGCTCGAGTACACCACCTTTTTGTAAAGGGGGTGACGGAACTTGCGGGTGATCTCCACCACAACCGTTTTGGTCATTTTATTACTGGTCACTACGCCAGTGATGCGACGACGATTGTTCATTTTGCACCTTCCACAACGGCGCGTTCGATTTCGCGCAGAATTGTCTCCATGCGAGCGATATCCTTGCGCAGGATGTGCAGGCGGCTGGTGTCAGTCAGCTGACCAGAGACCTGCTGGAAGCGCAACTTCATCAACTCATCGCGGGCATCCGCAATCTTGGTGCGGATCTCTTCCGGCGCCAGTTTGCGAATCTCAGCGGCTTTCATTGCCTTCATAGTTATTCTCCTCCTTGGTGACGTGCCACAACCTTGGTTTTGATGGAGAACTTATACTGGGCGCTCTTCAACGCGGCAATCGCCACTTCCGCAGACAAACCGCCGACTTCGAACATAATTCGTCCCGGCTTGACCACAGCCACGTAATACTCCACATTCCCCTTACCGGAACCCATACGGGTCTCGGGTGGTTTGTGCGTAAACGGCTTGGCTGGGAAAATACGAATCCAAACCTTGCCGCGGCGTTTCATTTCACGAACGATCGAACGGCGGGCAGCCTCGATCTGGCGGGCTGTGATCCAGCCCGGTTCAAGCGCCTGCAGACCAAATTCGCCAAAGGAGACTTCCGCTCCGCGAAGAGCCTTGCCTCTCATGCGACCACGCATCTGCTTGCGCCACTTTACACGTTTCGGCATCAACATATCAAATACCTCATCTCAAGCGACGTCGCGACTACTCGCTGACGTACACGCCTTCCGTCGCTTCTGCTTTTTCTTCAACTTCCGGCGTGGCTTCACCTTTATAGATCCAAACCTTGACACCGATCTGACCGTAAGTGGTCAGAGCTTCATCAGTGGCGAAATCCAGGTTGGCGCGTAAGGTCTGAAGCGGCACACGTCCTTCGCGCAGCCAGACATCGCGGGACATTTCCGCTCCGCCCAAACGACCACCCACCATGATCTTGATGCCCTCAGCACCCTGCTTCATGGCTTGCTGAATGGCGCGCTTCATGGCACGGCGATACGCGATACGGCGCTCCAGCTGATCCGCCACATTGGCAGCCACCAGCATCGCGTCGGTATCGGGAGAGGAAATTTCCTTGATATCCAATTCGATCTTTTTACCGACCAACGTCTCCAGCGCAGCGCGGATCTTCTTCACGCCTTCGCCCTTGCGGCCGATCAAAATACCGGGCTTGGCAGTATGGATGGCAATGCGGATCTTGCCGGGTGTGCGTTCCACATCAACACGGGAGATCCCCGCCTTGCCGTCTTTGACTGCATCAGGAAGTTCCTTGCGGAGTACGCGTACTTTCTCGTTGGCAGCAGCGCCGCCCTTCGAAAGATTGCCTTGCAGCAGGTTGCGAATGGCAAAATCCTGATGCAATTGCTGGCGATAGGTGCTTCCTTCGGCGAACCAACGGCTGCCCCAGGGCTGGTTAATTCCCAGACGAAAACCAATGGGATGTACTTTACGACCCATAAATTTCTCCTTATGCTCCGCGCTCGCGCAACACAACCGTGACGTGTGAGCTGCGGCGCAATATCGGCTTGAAACGACCACGGGCTCCAAAGCGTCTCCACTTGCGTGTCGGTGCTTCGTCTGCTGTGATCTTGGCAACGTACAGGTCTTCGCGGCTGACGCCGAAGTTTTCCTCGGCATTTGCCACGGCAGAGGCAACCAGCTTGCGGACAGGCAGCGCAGCGCGCTTGTTGACGAAGAGAAGGATTTCCAGCGCTTCGTCCGCCTGTTTACCGCGTACCAGGTCAATCACGGCGCGAACCTTCTGCGCAGATTGAGGAAGAAAACGAACTTTTGCATTAATTTCCTGCATCGCTCAATCTCCTACGCGGCTTTCTCGCCGACCTGGTGACCACGGAATGTGCGGGTCGGGGCAAATTCGCCCAGTCGGTGTCCAACCATGTTTTCGGTAATGTAGATCGGTACATGGCGGCGTCCATCATGAACCGCAATCGTGTGCCCCACCATCTGAGGGAAAATCACAGAGGCGCGGCTCCAGGTGCGGATCACTTTCTTTTCTTTTTTCTGGTTCATGGACTCGATGCGCTTGAGCAGCTTCGGCTCAATGAATGGTCCTTTTTTCAATGATCGTGACATAGTCTCTTACCTCATCTACTAGCGGCTCGTCTTGCTGCGACGGCGCACAATGTACTGATCCGTTTTCTTGTTCAAGCGGGTCTTCTTACCCAGCGTGGGCTTGCCCCACGGACTCTTCGGACCGGGCAGACCAACAGGCTGGCGACCTTCACCACCACCATGTGGATGGTCACGCGGGCTCATTGCAGTACCGCGAACGGTCGGGCGGATGCCCAAATGGCGCTTGCGACCCGCCTTGCCGAGTTTGACATTACCGTGGTCAAGATTGCCAACCTGACCAATGGTGGCATAGCAAACCTGGAAGATGAGACGAACCTCACCGGAGGGCATGCGGATCTGGGCAAAATCGCCTTCCTTGGCGAGCAATTGAGCCGCGCCTCCCGCCGAACGGACGAGTTGTCCGCCCTTGCCGGGTTTCATCTCAATGTTGTGGATCATCGTACCGACCGGAATATTGCTGATCGGGAGGGAGTTACCGGAGCGGATTTCGGCGTTGGGACCGGACATGACCGTGTCGCCCACTTTCAGGTCTAGCGGCGAAATGATGTAGCGTTTTTCACCATCCGCATAATGAAGCAAGGCGAGGCGGGCGGTGCGGTTCGGATCGTATTCGATCGCCGCGACCTTCGCCGGAATGCCGAGCTTCTCACGCTTGAAATCAACCATGCGGACATAACGGCGCGCACCACCACCACGATGGCGGACAGTGACGCGACCATGGGCATTGCGCCCGCCGCGGTTCTTCTTGATCACCAACAAGGAACGCTCGGGAGTGCTCTTTGTGATTTCCTCGAAGGTATAGCCGGTCATATCGCGCATGCCGGGGGTTACGGGTTTGTACTTCTTGACAGCCATTACTGCACCCCTTCAAAGATCTCGAGGGGTTTGCTTCCCTCGGCTAGGGTAACGATCGCTTTCTTGTAGGCGGGACGGCGGATCACCATACGTCGGGATCGTCCGCGTCGCCCGCGCTTACCAGGGGCGTTGAGAATGTTCACCCGCGCCACTGTGACTTCGAACAGGGTTTCGATGGCGTCTTTTACCGCAGTCCGGGTGGCTTCTTTGTTTACGACAAAAACATACTGGCTCAATTTGCCGGACTGGAAGCTGGACTTTTCGGTCACAAGCGGGCGGACGAGGACATCATATAGGTTCTTCATGTCTCGCTCCTATCCAAAATGCGCAACCAGCGCATCGATTGTCTTGACAGGCAAGACAACTTTTTCGAAATTGAGGACATCGCGCACGTTAAGGTAGCTGGCGAGCAAAACTTTGGCGTTGCCGATATTGCTGGCGCTGCGCATCACGGTGTCGTAATTCTGATCTTTGACCGGCATTAGCACCAACGCGGTGGAACCACCAACCAGCTTGCCCAGCGCATCCGCCATCAGACGGGTTTTGGGTTCCGCCAGGTTGAGTTCATCCACCACGACAATGGACGCCTCGGCTGCCTTTACAGACAACGCGGAGCGCAAAGCCGCCTGACGCATCTTTTTGGGCATGCGCTGCTCATAACTGCGGGGGTGAGGGGTATGAATACGACCACCACCAACCCACTGCGCAGCACGCCGTGACCCCTGGCGGGCGCGACCGGTCCCCTTCTGTTTCCACGGCTTCTTGCCGCCGCCTCTCACCTCAGAACGGACTTTTGTGTCATGCGTGCCAAGGCGGGCGTTTGCCATCTGACGCACATACGCCTGGTGCATCAAATCAACATTCACAGGGGCTTCAAACAGGTTCGCAGGCAATTCCACCTCGCGAATTTTGTTGCCCTTCAAATCAAGAACATCTACTTTCATGGTTAATCTGGCTCCCGTTTCCTGCGCGCCTATTGCTTGCGCGACTCCTTGATCATGACGAGACTACCCTTGCCGCCGGGAACAGCGCCATTGATGGCGATCAGGTTGCGTTCCGCATCCACCATCACCACCTTGATGTTCTGTGCGGTTACGCGATCCACGCCCATATGACCAGCTCCACGCGAACCCTTATACACACGACCCGGCGTGGTGCCGGAGCCGCGCGAACCAGGCGCACGATTGCGGTCGGAGGTACCGTGGGTGGCGTTCATACCGTGGAAGTGATAGCGCTTCACACCACCCGCAAAGCCCTTACCTTTGCTGATGCCAACCACATCCACACGCTCACCAACGGAAAAAGCGTCAGAGACAGTCACTTTGTCGCCGACGTTCAGTCCGTGGTCCTTGGCGCGAAATTCACGCAAGAAGCGCATGGGGGGAATCTCATTGGCTTTCAGGTGTCCCATTTGACCATTGGTGAGGCGTTTGGGATTCACTTCGTCAAACCCGAGTTGCACGGCGGAATACCCTTCCTTATCGTTCGTGCGAACCTGGGTAACGTAACATGGCCCAGCTTCGATGAGCGTCACTGCATAGGCAACGCCTTGTTCATCGAAGATCTGGGTCATGCCGATCTTCCGTCCAATCAGCCCTTTTAACATGCTCGATTTTCTCCTTTAGAAGTTATTGACGAGACTGCCAGCTGGGGCATCAGCCGCATCATCTCCGTGCGGCGCAGTCAGTCAAATATGGGAGGCGAATGTCTGGTTTGTATTCGCGCCCGAATTTGCTCTTGCGCCGTCTCTAACGTGCTTCGTAATTCGTGGTACGCAGGGAGCGCATCACGAATTACGCGTTATTCAAATTAGATCTTGATCTCGATATCAACGCCTGCAGGCAGGTTCAAACGCATCAACATATCGATGGTCTTGGAATCGGGGTCCAAAACGTCGATCAATCGGTTGTGTGTGCGAATTTCAAAGTGCTCGTGAGAGTCCTTGTCGATGAAAGTCGAGCGCCGTATTGTATAGCGTTCAGTCTTGCTTGGCAAGGGTACGGGACCTACAACATGGGCGCCCGTACGCTCGGCGGTTTCAACAATGCGCTTCGCGGACTGGTCGAGCACGCGATGGTCGTAAGCCTTGAGGCGGATGCGAATTTTCTGTTTAGCCATGATGTTCCGCCTACGCGATGATCTTGGTAACGACACCAGCGCCGACGGTCAGACCGCCTTCACGGA